>Ga0310695_10000114_pt1 | contig 205949 bp, 198 predicted proteins | sample RumenRJG_04DNA_FD_203882 | JGI IMG/M metagenome (GOLD analysis project Ga0310695, IMG submission 203882) | Bovine rumen microbial communities from Lethbridge, Alberta, Canada - RJG_04 (v2) (version 2) | ecosystem: Host-associated > Mammals > Digestive system > Stomach > Rumen | place: Canada... | reverse complement strand
CCCCTAAGGAAGGCCCATAATAGAAGAGCATTTTCGCTCTAGTTACCTAGGGAGGAGAGAGGAGGTGGGTGAGATTTTATCTTGGATATAAGATGAATGTCATTCTAATCTCTCTCTTTAATCATTTTTATTAATATTCTTTATTTAGGAATAATGTAAAGAATACTAATAACTGATCTTTGTTATATTGAATATGACATTACAATCCTATACCAAGAATGGTATAGGATTTTTATCGTGCATTTTAAGGGTATTTAAATGATATAGGTATATAAATATAGACAAGGAGGTGGCATTCTTGTTGTTATCATCTAATGGATATAGAAAGAAAGAAAGAAGTAGCATGGGATGCTACTTCTTTATAATTTTGTCAGCGCCCTCCTCAAGAAAAGGAGCGTTGAAATATATGAGTGAGGCGGTAATTAGTAGGCGTGGTGGAGGATCTGGCGGAAAAGAGTTGCACACTGATATTATTAGGCAAAATAATCTTTATGCTATTCCATCTCATATAGGAAATATTAGCGTATTTATTTTTGGAGGTGGAGGTGGAGGAGCTCGACGTGGTGGGGGAGGTGGGGGATGGATGAATAATAGAGAATTTGATATAGCTAATGGGACTATTGTAAGTATTACTATAGGAAATGGAGGTTTAAATGGGCATGACGCTTATGGTGGTAGTAGTGGTGGAACAACAACATTTGGAACTTTTTTAAGTGCTAATGGAGGAGGGGGAGGATCAGTTGGAACTGGTGGCAATGGAGGTAGTGGTGGGGGAGGTAAGTCAAATGGTGGGTATGGGTATCAATTTGGAGGAGGAGGAGGAACACATGGTGGGGGCGGAGGAATATGGGGTGGCGGAGGAGGAGGATGCGATGGAAATGGTGGAGATGGTGGTACTTATGGAGGGGGAGGGGGAGGATATGGTAATGGTGGGAATGGTGGAACATATGGAGGTGGTGGAGGATGTGGGATGTATAGTAGTAATGTAGGAATAGGTGGTACTTATGGAGGAAATGGAGGAAATCTCAGTATTAATGCTACCGATGGTACTAATACCTCTACTTGGACTAATGTAGATAAAGATCCTAAGACAGGAGAATATTTAAGAGGATGGGGAAGAGGAGGATATATGAGAAATTCAAGCAATGTAATAAATACTGCAAATCATGCATTTGGTGGTGGAGGAGGGTTTGGAGGAAATGGAGGAAATGGATGGTATAAAAACAGTTCTTGGTATGGATATGGTGGGGGAGGAGGATATGGTGGAGATGGAGGATCATATACATCTACAACTTATCCTGCTGGTGGAGGTGGTGGTGGATATGGAGGAAATGGAGGAAATGGTAGTAGTGGGGATTCTTCACAATCTGGAAGTGGTGGAGGTGGAGGATATGGAAAAGGAGCTAGTGGAGGAGGCGGATGTGGAGGTGGCGGAGGATATTTTAGTTGTGGCGGAAGTGATGGAGGTGGAGGGGGAGGTTATGAAAATGGTGGTCATGGAACAATTTATACTACTATTGGTAATGGAAAAAATGGTGGTATAGGAGCTGGTGGAGGAGCTTGTAATGCTACTTCTGGAGTATATCCTGGTAGAGGTGGTAATGGTATCTGCATTGTCCAATACTATACTTAAATCTTTTAAATAAAGGGGTATCTAATTATGATTCATCTTCATATTAGTCAATTTGCCCCCCCCCCGGAAGTGTAGTTAAACACTACAAATTCGAGGAGGGTGCTATTAGTCACTCTCCTCTAAGGAGAGTGACTTTTATATGTCAGAGGCAGTAATTTCTAGACGTGGTGGTTCTGGATCTGGTGGCGGTGGAGAATTAATCACACAATCATTTTTCGGAAATACTAATTTTATTATTCCAAAAAATATTAAAAATAATACTATTACAGTTATATGTGTCGGAGGAGGTCAAGCAGGAGCTTTTGGTACTTATAATACAGGAGGATATGGATGGAAATCTGGAAATGGAGGAAATGTAAATATACAACAAATAGAAGTTATTCCTAGTCAAGAAATAGAAATAGTTGTTGGTAAAGGCGGAATAATGAGTTCTGAAGCTGGAGGAACTACTTCCTTTGGTAGTTATGTGTCAGCAAATGGTGGTGGAGATGGAGGAGGATGCGGTGGGGGAGCAAATTGTGGTGGAAGTAATTTTCAATGTGGCGGGGGAAGCGGAGGAAGTGGATTCTATGTCGGAAATGGAGGAACTTATGGTGGAGGAGGTGGTGGAGGAACATGGAGGTATTGTACTGGAGGAGATGGCGGATATTATGGCGGAGGTGGAGGGGGAGGAGCAGTAGATGATGAAGATAGATGGTCAAATGGTGGAAATGGCGGGTATTATGGTGGTGGAGGGGGAGGGGGTGGTAGTGCCAGCATCTATAGAAAAAAAGGAGATAAAGGAGGATATGGTGGATGTATTAATACGCAAAATAGTTCTGAGGGTAATTCTGGATTATGTGGAAATGGAGGGAATGGAGGATATTATAGAAGTGATTCTTATAAAGGAGTTTTTACAAATGGTAATAATGGTACTAATACCTCTACTTGGACTAATGTAGATAAAGATCCAGCTACTGGAGAATATTTAAGAGGATGGGGAAAAGGAGGACGAGGTGGAGTAAATGGTAAAAATAGTTATCAAGGCGGTGGAGGCGGAGGTGGTGGATTTGGCGGAAATGGAGGGAATGGAGGAGCATTTGGCGGTGGAGGCGGTGGGGGATATGGAAGTAATGGAGGAGATGCATATAATAATTATTGGGGTGGAGGCGGAGGTGGTGGATATGGTGGAGATGGAGGATTTAATTGTGGTGGGGGTGGTGGATATGGAAAAACAGCGCGTGGTGGAAATAATGGAGGTGGTGGAGGTGGATGGTATGGAAAAGGAGGAGATGGAAATAATGAATATTTAGGAGGTGGAGGTAGTTATGGAAACGGAGCAGAATATATGGTAAGCGCCGGTATAGGTGGAGGTGGATCAAATAGTGAGTCTACTTGGATTTCTTATCCATGGCATAGAGGTGGAGATGGAATTTGTATCATTCAGTACTATACTTAATCATTGTAATATTTTTCAACACTTTAAACATTCAGATAAAGAAAGTGGAGTTTCCCAGGCCAGAGAAAGGTAGTTTTCTACAACAGACAACCTGAGATGCCCCCCCCCCTAGGATGATAGGGAGGTGGGAGGAGAGAGGTGTCTCTTATCTGAAACTTTAAGGCTTGGTAACTCCATGTATATCTTTGCCTTTTCTTAATACATTTATCTCTTCTAATAAATGTAATCTAAATAAGAGACATGACTTTCGGGTCATGTCTCTTCTTTTCTTTATATTTACTAAGAGAAAGTATAAAGAAAATTCATTTACAAAACGGCGACGGCGACTCGAACGATAGCAGGGTGGATGCTATCAAACGGGTCGCCGTTTCTTATAAATTCCCATATATGCGAAGTTTTGTAAAAAATAAATTTATTTGATATAGATATAGAAATATATTCTACAATAAGGAGGTGGCAATTATCTTGTTATTGTTGAAGAGAAGAAGACGACAGTATGACTATTATCATGGGGTTGATAATAGTAATCGATATAGAGATCTAGAGAGTAATCATCTTGATAATAGGATTGATGATAAAGAAGACTGTAATAAATATGAAGTAGCAAGGAATTGCTACTTCTTCTTAATTTTGTCAGCGCTCTCCTCGAAAATGAAAGGAGTGCTGAAATATATGAGTGAGGCGGTTATCAGTCGGCGAGGAGGAAGCGGATCAGGAGGAGGAAGCGCATTATTTACGGATATGATATTTGAATCACAAACTTATACTGTTCCTGATCATAAGGGAAATATTAGTGTAAGATTATTTGGTGGTGGAGGTGGAGGCGGCAATTGTGGAGGAGGGGGAGGAGGATGGATGAATAATGGAGAATTTGATATTCCTAATGGAACCAATATATCAGTACAAATTGGGTTAGGTGGAAATTCTGGAAAAAATCAAAGTGCTGGAGGTAATAGTGGTGGCACTACTTCTTTTGGTAGTTATTTAAGTGCCAATGGAGGAGGGGGTGGAGAGTCTAGAACTGGAGGATCTGGAGGATCTGGAGGTGGAGGACCTAATGCAGGAAGTGGATACCAATTTGGGGGAGGAGGCCAAACACATTTTGATATTAATAGAAATAGATCTGGAGGCAATGGTGGTATATGGGGTGGTGGGGGAGGAGGTTGGTATGGTGGAAATGGAGGAACTTATGGAGGCGGAGGTGGTGGATATATACATATTAGTGAACTTGGTGGAAATAATCTCAAAACTAGTTTAAGTGGAAACGGAGGAACTTATGGTGGAGGAGGGGGAGGAAGTATTAGGATCACGAGCATATCTTTATACTCAAATATCTCTGCTTGCGTTAATGGTGGAAGAGGAGGGACTTATGGCGGAAACGGTGGAATATATAATAGTAAAAATAATAATTTTACTAATTCTCAAGATGGTACTAATACCTCTACTTGGACTAATGTAGATAATGTAGGAGGAGTATTATTAAGAGGAGAAGGAAGAGGAGGCAATAATTATGGAGGAGGGGGAGGATATGGCGGAAATGGCGGTAGTTCATATACAAATACTTATGTAGAACATGATGAAGATACTTGGTATCATATTATGGTAAGTGGAGGTGGAGGTGGTGGATATGGTAGCAATGGAGGAAATGCCTATTGCAGTGCTTTAACTTGGGGTAATGGTGGTGGAGGTGGAGGTGGTGGATATGGCGGAGATGGCGGAGAAGGAACTACAGAAGGTGGTGGGGGTGGGGGAGGATATGGAAAAAAAGCTAAAGGCGGAAATGGTGGTGGAGGTGGAGGTGGATATTTTGCTCCTGGAGGCGGAAGTTCAGGTGGGAGAGGAGGAGGCGGTGGTGGATATGGAATGGGAGGAAACAGTGGTCATAAAACTGGAATGTTTGGAGGTGGAGGATGGGGAGATGTTGGTGGGAATGGTGGGGATGGTATTTGTATTATTCAATATTATACTTAAAAGAAAAGAGTATAATCTAATATGAAGATGAATCATAATTATAGGGGTAACCTTATTCAGTTTGCCCCCCCCCCCGGAAGTGTAGTTAAAAACTACAAATTCGAGGAGGGCGCATATAATGCACCTTCCTCACAAGGAAGGTGCATTTCTTATGTCTGAAGGTATAATTTCTCGTAGAGGTGGTTCTGGATCTGGTGGGGGTACTGGTGTTTTAAAAACAGAAGTTATAATATCCAATACAAATAATTGGGTTATACCACAGCATACTGGAAATATTAGTGTAAGAATATTTGGAGGTGGAGGGGCTGGAATTGGATGGTTATCATCAGATATTGCTATGGCTGGTGGAGGCGGAGGATGGATGAATAATGGAGAATTTGATATTAAAAGTGGAAACACTGCAAATATTATTATTGGAAGAGGAGGAAATAATTATTCGATTAGTAGCAATTATTATAATGGAACAACCGGTGGTACATCTTCTTTTATATGTGGTAGTAGTAATCTAAGTGCCAATGGTGGAAAAGGAGGATCAATACAAGATAGTAGCGGTGGTTCTCATACATATGGATATGGTGGTAATGGTGGAAGCGGTGGAGGTGGATCTAGTGGTGGAGGGATAGGATATCAGTTTGGCGGTGGAGGGGGAGAATATGGAGGTGCTGGAGGAACATGGGGAGGAGGTGGAGGAAGTAGTGGCACTTATGCTACTGGTGGTAGTGGTGGTACTTATGGAGGTGGTGGTGGAGCTTTATATACTGGTGGAACTGGTGGTACTTATGGAGGTAATGGAGGTAATAATACAAAATCAGCAACTAATGGAACAAATACTATGAGTAATTCGCGTGTTCCTAGTGATTGTAGAGGTTGGGGATTATTGGGTACCAAAAATGTATCAAATAAAAATGGAATATGTGGAGGAGGGGGAGGATTCGGCGGTAATGGTGGTGGAGGAAATTATAGCACTCAGCAGGTATCATATAGCGGAGTAGGAGGTGGTGGGGGTTATGGTGGAAATGGAGGAAATAGTACATATTGGTCTTATTCTACTGGTAGTAGTACTGGTTGGCGTGCGGCTAGTGGTGGAGGTGGTGGATATGGAAGAGGCGGAGATGGTGGAGAAGTATTTGGTGGTGGAGGTGGATATTTTAGCAAAGGAGGAAACTATTGTGGGGGTGGAGCTAGTTATGGAAAAGGAGGAGAAAATTGCCATTCTGCTGGATTTGGTGGTGGAGGTAGTGGTCTTATACAAGGTGCTGGAATTATGATTCATGATGGTGGAGATGGTATTTGTATTATTCAATATTATACTTAAAGATATATAAATATAGATAATCATCTCACTCAGCATAAAAAATAAAGAGAGCCCTAATGGGCTCTCTTTATTAAATTTTCAAAGTACTTTCTAAAGGTTCTTATTCTACCTTCAAAATCAGTATATTGATTATTGACTATTAGTCTTCTAAGAGTAGATACTATAATTTTGGCTTTCTCTTTATTATCTTTTGCTTCTTTCCAATCATTCTTAGCATCTCTCTTAATCCCTCTAATTTTACTTATAATCATACTAGTTCCTTTTACATAAACAGCATAATCTTTAAGTTTAGAAGGATCGATAAATAGAAATAGCCAAATTCCTTCTATGACAAATCTTTCATTCTTATGAGATTTAGAATATTGAATAGCATAGTCAATGAAATCATTAAATAATGCTCGTTCATATTCTCCCTCTTTTTGAAATTCTTCTGGAATACCATCATTAAATCCAACATACCATTTCTTTCCAGGACCAGCAAAGAAACTATAGATAAGATTCGAGTATTCTTTAAGATTTGCCATTGTAAAATGATCTTTTACACACTGAAGATCATCTAGATTTATCCATGTAATATTACCTTTTTGCATATTGGATCCCATTGTAGATTTACCAGATCCACTATGACCAGTAATAAAACAAAGATTGGTTTGTCCTTTATCCCATTTATCTTTATTATAGTAAAGATCTTCTTCATTTAAGAGATATCTCTCTTGAAGAATCATCTCTGTAAAGATTCCATATTCACCTTTCATCTAATCACCTCATATAGATAATATGTAATCGATTAGATAAATGCAATCTCCTGCTTTGGATTATTAGCATCACGATACTTCTTCATCTTTTTCTGGAACTCAGCATTAGCCTCTTTAATTCTATCTTGGTACTGCTCAACTCCCTCTTTATCTCCACGCTCTTTGCATCTCTTAATTGCTTCTCTATACTTAGCAATCTCTTTATCATAAGGAGCACGAATAGCTTTATATGCAGGATCTTTTGATCCAATAGCAGTACGACCATAGTCTTTAGCGACTTCAACTGCTTTCTTAGCAACATCCTTCATACCTTCTTGAAGGATCATATCTTTATAGAAACTCATAGTAGTTCCTCCTTAATTCAAGTATTACTAAAAAGTTCAAGATAAAAAAGAAAAGGGCCGAAGCCCTTTTCTCAGATATTGATCTTTATCTTTCCTTTTTTGATCATCGCTTTCACGTGATCATCAAAGTCCCTATAGAGGTCATCCAGGAAGTCCTGAATAATCTCAGCCTCTTCAATGGTGATTAAATGGATGTTTTTCTTTAAGCTATCCATATCGAATACACCATACCGCATTTTGAAATTATATTCGGACTGATAAAACTTTACGATGCCCTTACGGGCAAAGTAACTAACAGTGGGATCATCGATCCACCATAATGAATCCCACTCACCATATCTGTTTCGCGTGATTTCTTTGCAACCGAGTGCTTTATGAAATTTATGAAATTCTGTATCATGATATTTCTCGAATTCCGCTTTGGAACAATCCTGAAATGCACGAAATCCAAATTCATCAGCGTTGACCTTCTCAACAACTTCATATTCGCCGATATTCGGAACTCCGCATTCCATAATGCGGTTCCCGCATGTCATATATCCAGTACGATACTGCTTAGTTACAGGTCCGAACAAAGATGGAGTTATACGGCCCTGGTTTGTGATCCACATATCACCATAAATCTTATGACGAATGTGAATATAATCATCATACTCATCCATACGAGCATTTTTGATCGGTGCTGTAGCTGTAGTGGTCAAATCCGTGGAGTTTCCAAAAGCTCCATATTGGAGGCCAAAGTACATCTCGGCATATGATGGGAAAGTAATATTCATTGGAATACGCCGAGCTTTTTGCTCCTTTACGTTTGAATACTCGTTAAACATGATGTCGACAAAGGACCTTTCACCTTCAACGACACGAGTTAACTCTACAACCGAGAATCCTCCATGGAAGCCTTTCCAGGATTCACTGTCATCGCTAACAATCTTTCCGTAACGATTGTTAGTGAACCAGTTTTTGCCGCCTTCCTTCTTATCCCTACGCAGGAATACCAAAATTGTTTCACGTTCTTTGCGAGCTCTCTCATAGCTCGCTTTGATATCATCGGGGTTATACCCGATTTCGCAGTAACGAATACTAGTAAAGTACGTGTCGTATTCTTGATTGATCGCTTTCATGATATCGGTAGTGTCCTGCTGCTTATTGAGATCGGGGTGGTACTGCTTTGCAAGCTTTCGATACTCGCGCTTTAATTCCTCGGAACTAAGTCCTTCTTTGAAGTATTTCATGGTAAAATCTCCTTTAAATTTAAGATATAGAGGTCCATCACTACCTCTATTCATATTTATAATATGTAATCCAAATATAATAGTTTTACAATTAAAAAAGAAAGGGCAAAGCCCTTTCTTTATATTCCAAACATTTGATGGATCTCTTCTCTAAAAGCATTATTGAAATGCCAGTTATCTACATAAGTGACAACCTTATTACTAGTCCATATCTCGGATGTAATAATTACAATACTATAAGTTCTGAATTTTGTTTTGTATTCAACTGATAAACCTTCTTCATCATTTAGACTAAATGGTATCACTCTACAATAATACCCATTACGAATGCCAAAATGATGAGGATATTCATCTCTAATACATCCTTCGCATAATTCTGATAATCTCTCTCCAATAACACAAATAGATCCATTTCTAATATTGGAATTAAAATCCCCTCCAATAATAAACAGATCTTCATTGAATTGTGTTTGGTTAAGAATATAGATCTTATGAGGATCTTTAGTATTATAGCATATCATTTCTCCATCAATACGTTTATTATATCGATAAATATAGTATTCTCTTATATCTTTATATGATTTATTGACATATGTATTGAATACATTATCCTTATCAAGAGTAACAGCAACTATAGGTCTATCAAAAATCTTCTTTCCTTTTAATTCTGGGAAATAAAGTTCAATAGGCTGAGTTTGAATGGATTTTATATATTCTCTCTTGATATTGTGAATATCATTATAATCATTAGACTTGGTATGATTCCAATAATATTCAGTGGTAGAACCACCACCTGTACCACCAGTACCAGCTTTAATATCATTGGTACGTGCAATATCATTAGATAGAGATTTAAGGAATTCTTCATCTAATCTAGTCATTGCTGTGGTACCTCTATACATTGTTTTCATATAATATTCAGTAGCACCATAGCTATACACTACTTTATATACAACACCAAAATTGAATTTATCAATAGAAAGATTTGCAGACAACAGAAATTCTTCTGATGACATTGTCATTACAAGGAGTTTATTTCTTCCAATCTCTTTAATATGACTGATATAGGATTTTGCTATATATCGATCATCATCACTCATTCTATACTCATCATTGGGATTATTATCGAATTTATAAACGTCGACATAATCCGTATAGTGAGGGTTACCAGGTTCCATTAAGGCATTCATTGCAAATTTGGTATAATTATTAATACCATCTTTCAAACAATATCTATTGCCATTAGATGAATCATGATACACTTTTTGAGTATCTATCACAATGTATAAATATCCAAATGGAGTACTGCACATATGATGATTATATTTAGTCTCTAATTCATGGCTATTAATGATCTTATACATACTAGTCATCATACAACCATCTATATTCAAAAACATAAATCTTTTGAATTTATAATAATAATCACTATATGCAGAATCATTAGAAGTTCTAAGTCTATATAGCATATTTATCATAGATTCGAAAATTACTGAAAATTTATCTGGATCATTAATCACCGAATTATATGCTAAATTAAATAGAGCTTCATCATTATATTTATTATCAAAATCTTCAATCCAATTAGAGGGATCAGTAACTCCAACAAGAGGATTTTCTCCACTCATAGTAATAGATTCTGTTTCTTTTTTCCAATCTGCTAAACTTCCAGAATAATTAGCAGGAGGTACATTGCTAGATTGGGATAAATACGTATCATAATAATCATTTGCCGTATACATTTATTCATCACCTCTTAATATAATAATATATATTTGAGTAAAAATTAAGACAGGGATTACTCCCTGTCTTAATATTAATTTAGTCATTGACCTCAGTAAGATAAAAGCCATTAAAGCTCTTAAACTCACCGTTAAACAGAATGATCTTCGGCTCGAGAGCATACTTCTTTGCAGAAGTAAATTCCTTAACCTTTTCAACAGCATTGGCATAGATGGTCAGCTCAACAGTATTGTTCTCGAAATCGAACTTGTTGATGAAACCACAAACACCAAAGCCCTTCTTACCAGGCCCGAGAATCAGTTCTTTAGGAACCTGAACATTCTCGGTCAGAATGCCAAACACGCCATTGTCCTGAAGACTGCGCAGCTTATCGAACACGACATCCTTATCAACAACAGTAACGGAATCATCTCTGGTGTTGACGACTTTGAACTTGTCGACGATCGGGAAGAGCATATTTGCCTTCTTAGGACGCTGGGGCTGATTGTTGGAATCCTTCTTGTAATTACTGCGATTGTTGTAGTTACGATTATTGTTCTGATACATGATGATGATTCCTCCAAAATAAAATGTGGGGTTATTGCATTTCTGCAATTAAACTATTATTTTGTTATAGATTTTTTATATTTTACAAAAAAGAAAAGGGCCGAAGCCCTTTTCTTTAAATGCAGATTACTGTTACCATGTGTTCAGGCTCCCATTTATAATCTTCAAAATCACCAAACACAGGAAGTTTTTCCTGGTCGTTTTTCGTGGTTTTGATGAATATATAGTCGTCTGCGTATACATGATATAGAATCCTTATGAATAGCTCGGTGTAACGTGGGCATTCTTTTAGAGTTTCGTCTGTATACTCGATACCATCGATCCTGAATTTGGTTTCATTGATATATTCGACGCCAGGGATATTGAGATGATTTGCAAAGAGATCCCAAGACATATCGTCTTTGATAAATTCAGGCTTTCCAATCATAGGAAGATACGGAGCATAGATTTTGAATTTGTCGAGATCAACATAGACGAGTTTATAAATAAACTGTCTAAGCTCATCAGACTTAATATCTCCCTTACCAAAGGGCTCAACTCCAGTGCAAGGAATCGCTGCTCTTTCTATTCCTTCTACATCAATATGCATGACGGAGTTAGTTTCGAACGGAGCTTGGGGTTTATAGGAATTAAATTTGGTTGCTTTGGAACGCACTGCAAGGTTTTTGAGCGCAGTGCCGTATTCATTAACACTGGATTCATAACTCAAGCAAATGAATGCTTTATTATGAGTCTTTTTCTCAGTAAATACGACATCCCAGTCATCTTCATCCCAGTCATCTTTGATTCCATCGTAGAAATTGGGTTTATAGTCTTTCGGGCAGAGAAATAGTTTAATTGTTGGCATAGTCGTCGTCCTCCTCATAATAATTGTCGTCGTCATCGTCTTCTTGATAGGATTCACTCATTGATTTAAACTCTTTTATAAGTTGCTGCGCTGTTTGATATGTAGATTCATCAATAGCACCAATCTTATGTAAAGATTCAAGCCTATCTGGAGTAAGAGGAATCATTCTATTGATAACAGGATCAAATGCCAATCCCAGGCAGAATGAATTCTCATCCTTAGATAAATCAATCATCTCTTGGACTGTATCTCGATATTTTTTAGGCACTTCATCGATTGTAATTTCATTTGTTCTAATTTGCATGACATAAGTCATTACTTCACCAACAGTATCCATGATTTCTTGAGTTGGTTTGTTGGCAGTAAGAGGAATAGCAGTGCCAATATAGTTATCTGATTCCACCAATAAAGGTTTGTTTATAGTCTTATCGAAATGATGCCCAAAATCATTAGTTACTACCATATTATTCGGGAAATCTTCTTTACGAATATTAAGATAGCATATTCCTTTATCGGATGTATATTGAGACATTTGTCGTCTAAGGTTATTATTTAAAAATACTCCTAAGTCAAGATCAGACTTCATTTTTGATTCATATTTATTCTTCAACCTCGATCTATTATCTAACTTTGTCTCATATCTGAATAAAATAGCAAGGACATCACCATTACACATGGCAGATACGAAGTTTCCGGTAAAGGTATCCGAAAACACAATATCATTGGATTCAAGCATTGGATTCAATACATCATTGGCAAACTTTCTAGATTTATTGATTATAGATCCAGTTGAGAAAAAGCTGTTTATAATCTCATCAGCAACTATAAATCTCTTGTCAATTTCGTTATGAATCTTAGGTGCATGTTTAATAATGATTGGTGCTGCGTTCATTATTATCCCATTAAATTGGGCATTTCCATTATAAGAGCACCTATCAATACAAATAAATTTATCTTGTTTCTTGATCTCAATATAGATAGCATCATTGCCGATGAATCGAAATACGACCTGATCTTCATCGAGTGTGTATGTGATAATTGTTCCTTTATAACTGTTTAATCTTTCTATAGATGGACCAAGCTCTGCAAATTCTCCTCTGATGATACCATTGATTATACAGATTGTATCTAATAAGCAATCTGCAAATCGCCAATTAAAATTTGAACAACATGTGGACCTACCGGGAATAAAGCCCAGTTTTAACGATTGTTTGTATTGGACCTTATCTTCATTAATGACCAGAATACCAGTTATTTCAAACATGGTAAATTCCTCCTTTTATAAATTTTTGTTTGGCCATCATCACAATAATAATATGCAATTATAATTCCTATATATGACAAAAAAGAAAAGGGCCGAAGCCCTTTTCTTTTATCCAAAGAGATGATGATTTACATCTTCTTTGATTTTAATAGGAGAATTAATAACAGAGAATTCCTTTTGTGTAATTCTTGAAAATGAAAGGATTTTAGGTTTCCTATCATACGGTAAACTATCAATCCAATCGGATATAAGAGTTGTACTTTTATTCTCTGAATTAGTGACCATAGTGTTCTCCTATTATTCAATATCTTGACGTGTAACAGAGAGACCTTTCAGAATAGCAGATCTATCATTATCGATAATTCTGATATTCTCAATCTCTTCTTTAGCACTCTGCATTGTATACTGAAGAAGCACACGTCCATCTGGACTCATTGTACTATCATAAAGCTCATCAGGATTCTGTTCGCCCAAACCTTTGTATCTCTTCAGATTAGGCAACAGTTTTGCTACAAGCATCATGACTTCATACAAGGACTTTGTCTCTCCATTGACACTGAAATAAGTTCTTTCATTCTTGCTGAGAAGATGAATGACATCATAGCAGCTACTGATAAACCTAGGCCCAATTGCAATCTCTTGAGTCTTTTCGTATACAAGACCTCTAATGACGATATTACCATTGTCAATATCAACTTTAATGAATCTGTACTTTTTCTCAAGTCTCTGTTTAAGAGCCTTGAGATTGAGCTTCTTCAAAGAGAAACTGACATTGGTATCAATCATACCCTTAAGAGTATCCTGATTAACCATACTCATGCTAATCATTGCCTTTGTTGCCGCTGCGTGCTTGGTACGTGCAACCGTAAGTTCAATATCATCAGCGACCTGAATAAGAATATCCTCAAGAAGTTTCGGATGAACAGCAACAATTTTAGCTGTATTCTCCAGAAGTTCTACATAATCTAGATTTGTAGAGAAGAGCTTAATGATATCATTACTAGTAAGCTTCTTACCAGTATCTTTATCTCTAAGCTCATATCTTTTTGTAAACTGATCTTTCACGTATCTAGATACTTCATTATTGTCAGTAAAGTACTGTACTACTTTACCTCCTTGATATAGACCAAAGAGAGGAGGTACAGCAGCATATACTTTTCCAGCTTCAATGAATTTCGGAAAATACACGACGAAGAGTCTACAAAGAAGAGATCGAATGTGTTTACCCTTTCAGGCGGTTGGACTATATCTTCATCTCATATACATATATGAGAGTCCCCCATTTCGAATCATATGATTGCATAAATTTAGAGCAACTTATGCAATCATACAATCCTACTCTACTCTGTACGAATATTATTCGCCATTTCGATAGTCTCTGAACTTTACCAATTATAATTTTTAGATATATCAGTATATGCTTTTCTACGATAAATACTACCTATCATACTTCTAATCATTGAACGCTCTTCTTGATTATAGCAAGGTATCCCAAGCATATCAATAAGTCTACTATAATAGCCATATGTAATATTCGGATTTGCTTGCATATATTCGCATATCTGTATTACAGTATTTCTATCTAGTCTTCGTTCACATAATTTTTCGACAGAATATGATATATCGGTGCCCACTCTAGTATACGTTTTTCCACGTTTAATATCAATGATCAAACCCCTATTTCTTTTATTATCTTCAAGACCTATGTGATTTAGTATCTGGCTAATAGTCATTCTATTAGCTAAGTCTTGTTTAACAATAACGGCTTGTTCATTTGTCAAATGTGACGTTATTCTATCTCCGCCGGATTTATGAAGACCCATATCTAAAGCGTGCATTAAATTTTCTCTTGGTGTAACCCACTCTAGATTTTCTTCTTCACAATAAACTTTATCTCCATCTTTATGATTAATCTGTTTATTCCAATCACCATCAATAAATGCCATTCCAACTAAACGATGGACAAGCATTCCTTTACGGTGTCTTAAACCAGATTCATCAATAGTTGCAAGAGATACACTTAAATATCCTTCGCCACAATTATGGACACTTAGTATTTTATCTTGTAATTTATCGTATATCGTACCAGCATTAGAAATCAGATATCTATCTTTTTCTATATTTGGTACCATATCATCAGTTATTGGTTTCCACTGTATATCATTTCTTATAAATGGATAATACATATTTTATACTCCTTTCTTTAAATAGTGGTATTATAATTGGTCTTAGCTGCTGATTGTCCAAATCAAGCAATTTTCAAACATTCACGCTCGCTATTGCTAGCCACGTTGTAGTTTGCTTGATGTAAGGAGTTTCCAGCAATTAAAGGGATTTTGTTCACCAGTGTCACCACTGGGCCGGACAGCAACACATATTTATCCGGATCGGCATCAGCCATAAATATAATCTTATCAAATCTAGATTTTGCAGGATCGAAGTCTTTATCATAATGATCAAGACCTGTAATAATTTTGGTAATCGATGCTATTTCTTGATTCTTGAAAACCTCTGATTTAACCTTGCCAAATACATTAAGGATCTTACCACGTATGGGGAATACGGCATTGTGTACTGGATCTCTACCAGAACGAGCAGATCCAAATGCTGAATCTCCCTCGACTATATAGAGCTCTACACCTTTCTTGCCGGAGGCTTTCAAATACTTTTCAGGATCACCAGAAATTATAGACTTTGCATATTGATTACTAAGCTTGGTCTTTCCATTCTCAAGCTTAGACCTGATCTCTGCAATATCTTTAAAGTATTTACAGAGTCTAGCAAGCTCAGTAGGATTAACCTTTGCCCAATTCTCGAGAGACTTTTTGGTAAGATCATAAATGAACTTTCCTAAGTCAGGATTATTGATTGCCACTTTACCTTGTCCTTCGAAAATTGGATGCAAATGTGCAGCATCAACTACTGCTTTAAGACCAGTCTTAATATCAGCCTGAGTAACAGTAATCTTCTGATTTTTTAAGAAGATCTTATTCATATACTGAGTGAAGAATGAACAAAGAGCTTCTAAGAACTTCGTTTGATTCACGCCCACGCAAGGCGTATAGTTTGCAAATGCATCGATATCTTCGGAGTCTTCCATAGCTGTAGGATCATAGGTAAATACAGCATGGAACTTCATGGTGCCATTGTCTTCAAAGATTTCAATCGGATGAATAAGGGGTTTTGCAACCTTCTTATTCAGATTGAACATGATACCATCTTTATTGGTAAGAATCTGATGATCTACTGATCCATCATATCTAGTACCAATATACTCGATAGTATATCCAATGGGAATCAGTGGGAAGATTTTTAGAACTAATCCATTCAATACTTCATCAGAAGTAAGATTAGTTTGACCCACAATATCTCTATCAGGAGTCAGAAATATTCTGGTACCCTGTTGGATATCAGACTTGACTTTCTTTTCTCCATATTTCCAAGGAATACCTCTATTGAACTCTACTCGATGGCATACACCTAGGACAGAAGATTCAATGGACATGAATTCAGACAATGCCATTGCAACGCCACCGCCGACGCCATGTGCACCAGAGGAATATTCGTATAGCTTTTTCGATTCGATAAAATTAGTCGATACATGTGCAGATGTATAGATATCGATAATGTGATTATGCGGAATACCACGACCATTATCAATAACTTCTGCAGACTGATCACTCTCATTATATTTCAGAATGACATAATTGCATGGGGATTCATTTTTAATAGCCTCATCTGTAGCATTCTGAAATATTTCTCGAACCATTGCTTTCCATCCAGTATTTCCGATGGCTCCTAAATAGTTGCCTGGCAAATGACGCACAGCATCAGCGAAAGTTTCATATGACTTAAATTCGTCATAATAGTTTTCAATATTGGATTTGAAATCGGTTTGATTCACTTTCTTTTTATCAGCCATTAGTTTCAACTCCTTGTGTTATTGCTAATCAAATGTTTAAAGGGTCATAAACTCTCATAATAATAATATGTCTTTCAGTTGGATATTATTATATTGAGGTGATTATATGAATTTCATTATTACAATATCAGAGTTTCTGACATCGCTCTTTAAATGATGAATAAACATAAGATTGAAACTAGCAAAGGAGTTATCTAAAATTATGTCGGAAAAAATAATTCCTGTTAATCTGTCACAGCAATTTAAATCAGATTATCAACGTTATGCCTTATATGTCACTTATGATAGAATCATGACTGACATTAAGGATGGATTCAAACCTGTTCAGCGTAGATTATTATATACTATGCTTGAAGAAGGTGCTACGACTCATACAATAAAGACAGCTACCATTGCTGGTGCAGCAATGAGATATCATGGTCATGGTGATCAATCTCTTGCTGGATCTGTAAAGCCTATGGTAAACTGGTTTGAGTCATATCTTCCAGTTTGTGCAAAGCAAGGATCCTTTGGTAATATTCAAGGTGATCCTATGGCAGCTCCTCGATATAATGAGGTAAGACTTAGTGACTTTGCTCTTGAATATATCGTTGGAGATATGAGAGAAGCATCTGACTCAGTCAACTGGGTTGACAATTATGACCATACTCGTAAAGAACCTGAATATTTGTCTTCAGCTTTACCGATGGCAATGATCAATGGTTCTTTTGGTATTGGTGTTGGTAAGAAAGCAGAGATTCCTTGTCATAATACCAATGAAGTAATCGATGCTATTCTTACTCTTATGGATAATCCTAAAGCCAATATTGTCTTGATTCCTGATACTTGTCAGCATTGTGAAATCTTTGATGATGCTAACTGGGCAGAGATTTCTAAGACCGGTTTTGGATTCTTTACTGTAAGAGGAATCATCGAAACCGTTCAGGATTATTCTAATGAGAACTTCAAGCATAGACCTGCAGTGATTATCCATAGTATTCCTGATGGAATCTTTCTGGATACCATTATTAATCAGGTCAATATGCTTGTTGCTAAAAAGAAGATCATTCAGATTGACTCTGAGTTCGATGAATCAAAAGGAGACAATCTTGAATACGTGTATATCTTGAAATCAGGAACTGATCCTGAATATATCAAGAATGTACTTTATCAGAATACTTCTATTCAGTCTACTCAAAGAATTAACTTTGAGATGCTGAATGGTTTGGATCTGATTAGACCTTCTTATCGTGATTATCTTCTGTTCTTTATTGAGCATCGTAAGAAGGTTAAGTATAGACTCTTTGTCAATCGTCTTCAGCAGATTAATACTAAGCTTCATGAAAAGGAAGCTTTCATTAAACTGATGGAGTCTGGCAAAATTGATCAAGTAATCGCTAAGATTCGGTCTTATCGTAAAGATAATACAAAAGATAGTAATGAATTGATCGAGTATATCATTAAGATGATTGATGTTACCGATCTTCAAGCAAAGTATATCATCAATGCAAACCTTGGAAATTTGACTCCTGCATATCTGAAGAAGCTGAAGGAAGAAAGAGCTCAGCTCTATCAGATGAGAGATCAGTATTTTATGCTTACAACTGATGATAATGCTATCACTGAATATATTCGACAAGAGCTACTTACAATCAAGCAGAAGTATGGTTGTCCTAGGCATTCTAAACTCATTCATATGAGTTCTGCTAAGGATTTCATTCCTACTGGTCCGATGTATGTAGCTATTACTGAAAAAGGATTCATTGCTAAAGTACCTGCTGGTTCTAAGTTCAACTCTATCAAGAATGATGTAATCAAACAGATTATCGAAATTGATAATGCTGATCATTTGATTATCTTTGATGGAGCTGGTAAGGTATTTAAGCTCTTAGTCAATAAACTCCCGTTTGATGCAAGAACTGATCTTAGATTTATCTTTAAGACATTCTCTGGAAATTGCGTTAAAGTATTTTCTGAGGATCTTTTGAAGAAGATGAGAAATAAAGATAAGACTTCTGTAAGATATCACATTGTATCTATTACAAGGTCTGGCTTTATTAAGAAGATGGAGTTGGATGAGTTTACTACGATTCCTTCTTCTGGTCTCTTGTATGCAAAGCTTGATAAGGGTGATTATATTCAGGATCTGAATATAGCATTCTCTAATTGCTCTATCTTGGTTTTCAATAACAAGAGAGTCATGACTATTCCTGTCAACTCTATTTCTACTATGAAAAGAGCTGCTAGGGGTAATAAGACTCTTAAGTCTGGAAATCTTGATGGAATGATTATATTAAATGCTAAGCATGCTCCTTATCTGATCTGTGTTACTAAGATGGGTAAACTGAATAAAGTTGCCTTTAATAGTATTCCTGGTGTTGATAAGGAAAAGAAAGAATTCTCTCTGATTCGTTTATCAAAAGATGATACAATTCAGAATATTCTTTGTGCTGATGATTCTCAGACTCTTACAATTCGATGCTTTAATGCTGGAGAACTACAATTCCCTGTTAAAGGAATTACCATTGGTAGTTCAGTATCTGGTGGAGATAAGGTATTGAATTTAAAGAATGATCAAATCATATATTCACAGATCAATTAAATAAAGAGGCCTTCGGGCCTCTTTACATTTTATAGGAGGTTTTATTATGTCTAAAATCATTTTAATTGGTATGCCTGGAGCAGGTAAGTCAACAATTGCAAATGCATTGCAAGATGTTTTAGATGATCCTAAAACTATGGTTAATTATACACGTATGGATCAGGTAATTAAAGGAATTTGTGGAGATGTAAGTAATATTACAGAATACTATAGAAATAGAATTCAGCATGATACATTAAGTATTATTGAGAATATATGTAGCAGTAGAGAATTTATAGGTGAAGAATTTATTATCGATACTGGTGGTGGCATTGTTATGAGCGAAGATTGTAGACAATTGCTTCGTACAATGACAGATACATTTATCGTCTGGGTCAAATGTGATCTCAAATACGTCAGAGACCCCAGAACCATGAGTATCAATATAAAGTCAAAAAGAAAACTTGCAGATATCAGATATCCATTCTATCACTCTTTATGCAATTATGCTGTTATAAACAATAGAGCTCCTACCAAAACTCCCGAAAAAATAGCTGAAGATATCTATAATAATTATAATGAATGGAAAAGAGATCCTGCTACATATTTCTATAAAGATAAAAGAAGATAAAGGGCCTAAGGGCCCTTTATTTTTTACCTGAAACATACCATTAATGAGCCTAGAGAAAGGAGGCTGTTTGGAGTCATCATGAAAAGTAATATTCAAACATTTGACACAAAGGAAGAGGCACGTGATGCATTCCTGCGAGATGTATCAAATCACAGAGAATTGATCAAGAAGGCATTTGATAAATATGGCGAGGTATTTTGTAAAGTGGCAGGCGCCGATTATTCAACTGTAGAAGCTAGGATAACAGCACATGACCTATCTAAATTATCAAACAAGATTGAAACTATTGGTATTATGGCTTATTTCTATAGATTCCCTACAGAAGATCTACCAATAGATTCTCCTCGTAGAAAATATATGTATCAGCGTAGTCTATTAGCTCATTATCATGAGAATTCATATTATCTAGAACACTGGATAGATATGAGCAATGGACAATTTGTTGCTTTGGAAATGGATCCAGAATCCATTGTAGAAATGGTACTGGATTGGATTGCTGTTGGAGAAAACAGCAAGTATATGCCAGCCGACAAGTATTGGGCTTGTAGAAAGGATAAGAAACTAATCAATGATAAAACAAAAGAAATTGTTGATAAACTCATTGATCTGTATACATTATCCAAAGTCAAAAAAGACGAACAACAAGCTTCTACATAAAATGTAACCCCACACCAGTTTTGGTGTGGGGTTTGTTGATTTCGATGATCCGTAAAAGTTATCATTTTCAATTACATATTATAATTATGAATAAAGAGATACTTATATCTCACCCCCACTTGAATTCTAGAAGAAAGGAGTAGAGCTATGAGGTCTCTATATTGCAGTAGGACGACACAAGATCCTGGCTGCTACTTTATTCTCGATGATGGACGTATTACGTTTGTCAAAGAGAGTGAGATGGAGTCATCACCACTGACTCCATCTCAGATCGCTCTGCATACTAATCGAATTGCACCCATGGCATTAGGCAAGTATTCGATTGATGCATTGCATCAGTTCCTGGCAGGATATAGTCCTGTCAATAGTTAGTTATACCAAATATAAAAATAAAAAGGAGAAAAAGAACATGAAGAAATTGATTGCAAAAGCCATCTACCACAGCATCGGCATTCTTGCCGGAATGGCATTTTTAGTGCCCTATATCATTTGGGCACCAAACTTCATTCTGGCACATTTCATGACCGATCCTACCGAATCCCAGTTCTTTGGGATGCTCATCATGGTAGCATTTGCCGGGTTTATGACTCTGGCAATGCTGTCAGTCCCTGCACGTTGGGTTCTTTATAAGGCTTTGTGCTTTATTGAGAAGCTGACGAAGAAAAGAAATCGCTAAGGCGATTTCTTTTTTACCTGAAACATTTTAGTAAGAGGTGATATGATGCCTAATAATGTATTATTAGAGACTATGTTTATGTCTCTTAGTCCTCTCAATGAAGTTGCTTATAAGATTGATGCAGATACTACAGTCTTTAGAGACAAACTCTATCCATTAGTAGAGAAACAGCTCGATAGACCTAATGGTAAGCAAAAGTATAAGCAACTTGTATCTAATTTTATTCAAAAGAGATCAGATGATCTTTATGATACACTTCCTTGCGCTAGAATTGTCTTTGGAGAAGATGATGCAAATGCACTCTTTCAAGCTCTTGATATTGATAAGAGCTTTGTAACAGAGTGTATTCAAAAGACCTATTATGGTAATGAACCTCATTTCTCTCCTCTAGCTGCTAAAGATGAATTTACAGTAACGATGATGTGTGTCATTCGTTATTTCTATCTCAAGAAAATGCAGAAAGAAGCAGAGCTTGCTTGTATTCATCTTGCATTCTCTGGTAAATTCTATCCTTCTATTCACTATAATCAATGGAAAGTAGTACTTCCTGCAAGACATATTATGGAGTATACCGTCAATAATTCTCTGAATACTAAGTTTGATATTGTTTCTGAAGGATCTGTTATTGGAGCTGTCAGAAAGATTTCAAATGTTTGGTATACTACATATTCAAAGAATCTTAAAAGCTTTACTGATGAAGATGTGGTTTATATCATGATTAACCAGCTTCAATCTCGTCTTCGTTCCTTCCTTCGTAATATTGCAAATGAGTATTATAAGAATTGGGAGAAGAGAGATCAGTTATATATGAACTATAACTCTGATTCTGTTGAAGAAGATAGTTATAGACTTGCTGATTCAGATTCTTTACGAATTCAGAAAATGACAGAGAAAGCAGTCAATTACATGCTGAGTTCTGGTGTTGACTATGCTATCTGTAGAGCTTGTTCAGATTCTAATATCACTACAAAAGAGATGAAGTCTATTATGGAATCTCTCTTTGGTGATCCTAGAAGTACTATCAAGATCAGAGAGCTTGTTATGCTTATGATTACGGCATATTGTAATTATAGCGATAGTAAGGATAAAGATGTGAGAAATCCTAAGTTTATTACTTATACGATCTCTCCAAAACCAAATGCCAAACAACCTGAGTTAAAGAAGACTCAGGAGTTGATTGAATCTTTACTTTCTGAGAATTCTCCTGCATATATCCGTAGAAGATCTCGTCTTGCTACTAAGAATTCTTTTGAAAGAGCAATCAAGATGTATTTCGCATTGTCTATCCATAATGCTAATAGATGAGTGGGATTAAATTCCCACTCATCTACATATTATTAAAATGACCAATACATTAAAGGAGGCTATTATCATGATTAAACTTATAGGAATAATTACATTGCTATCTAGTATCTTTTTCTGGCTTCCATTTTTACCACCAGTTGGAATATTTGGAATTATATTCAGCATTTGGCTTTTGAGTAATTTTTCATAATTCACTAACAATAAATTACTCATATGAATCATTCTTTCTTATTCCATCTCTTGTTTCCTTTTCTTTTGGCTGTTTATAGAGAGGGGGTTGCTTCCCCTCTCTATAAATCCGAAAATGTAAAATAATTTTTTACAAAACTAACAAAATTACTAATAAAGGGGGCTTGGAAGAAGGAAGGAAAATAAATATAATATATATAAATTAAATAAAATAAATAAATTAAATATATATAAATTATATATAAATAAATTATATATAATAAAAAAAAGAAAAAGGATACATGGGGCAATAGAAAATATATTTTTCTGAAAAATTACCTGAGTAAACTTGAAAATAAACACATAATATAAACATGAAATGTTTATACATTTCAAAAAAGTTTATTAAATCTATATCTTAAGTTTAATAAATTTCATTTAAGTTTATCTAAATTAACTTAATTTATTTAACCATGTTTAATCTAAACATGGGTATATTTTTTTGTCCGTAGCTGAGGCTACGGGGTTTATTTTTTGCCAATTTTTCGAAATTTTTGAGAAAATTTGACCTTCCTATTTTAATCTAAATTCGTCGTAAGACGTTCTTTTTATTTAAGTTATGGCGGAGAACCCGAATAAGGGCGGGTTCTCGGCGTTCTCCAGGTAAATAACTTTAAATATATATGGGAAAAGAACCTAGAACAAATCATAAGAAAGAGAATAATTCAATTAATTAAAATCAGAGACTAGAGCTAACGCTCTAGTCTCTTTAGATTTTTAGTTCTATGAATTTCTTATAAAAATTATATAAATATATCTGTCAAAAACATATTAGTAAATCAGTCTATATTTATATTGAGAGCGGTAAACTTCTATCTCTATAATTAAATAAAGAGAATTTACTCTCTATAATATAAAGAACTCCTATATACAAAAAAACCTGTGCTACTAAGTGTATGAATTTGTTAACTTCTCTAGCTAATGTGTTTGTACAACGCCAACTGTAGAAACTTTCAAAAATTGAATATTGTAATGTTGGTATATAGTAGTTCAAATAAAAAATATTTAATCTGAAGAGATAAATGAATAATCCACTCAATATAGTGTAGAATGATGCACAATATGTTGTGGTCCGTAATTGCGAGCAGAGTGTTTCCCCACTCTTAAGTACTTAATCATTTCCCCTTAAGTACTTAGAACACAGGAATTTGAAAAAATGATATGATACCTTCTATATAATCTAATTAACCTTTAGCGAAGTTATCGCTTATAAAAGAAAATATAATTAGAATTCTATAGAGTTTATGTAATCATATCATCGCCCCACTGGTAAAACGAAAGTATCATATGCTACCAAGTAATTCTTCTCGGCAACAAAGGCAAAACATCGTCTAGGATTTCCAATTCGTCTATCTTCTGTTTAAAAGTGTATCATTTGCTTTTTCTAACAGGTATAACAAAGGCATAAAGATAGGGAGCTCTATGCTCCCTATCTTTAACATTTTATTAGGATGATCTAAGCGATACTCGTTTTATCATAAGTAAAACTAAGACTTTAGCGAGTCTATCGCTTTAATGAATATAGGAGTTTAATCTTATGAAAATGCAAGAAAAGACGTTGTTAATTGCTTGATCATCATGTCTTCACAATCTTCTATAGATTAGAGGGGAATCTTTCCCCTCTAATCACCTTTATTTTTATTTTTAAAGAATAAACAATTTATTAGGGTTAGATTGATTTCTTATATCCTGTTGCTTTTATCAAGCATCCACGTCTCTTCTTGCAATGATGATCACAGGGGTAAAACCCTGTGATCATCAACACTTTATTAAAAGGAGAGTGATTAAATGACTCCGCAACGTAAAAAAGCTGAAGAATTAATCTATAAATATTTTGATGCAGTTGATAAGACTGGATCAAATACAGCATATTATAAGAATCTGTTTTCTAAAATGAGTGATACTCAATTTAAAACATTTTGTAATAGACCTCTTCCATTTCGTTTTCATGTAAAACCTTGGGTAGTAGAACCTAAGATGGAAGATATCAAAGAAGGGTTAGATGTACTTGGAGTTCCTCTTACTGAGAAAGTATATCTTCCTTATATGTATAAGAACTCTAAGGGAGAGCCTATTACATCTAAAGAAGCTGTAGTAGTTCCAATTCATATTAAGAAAATGAAACAGTTTATCGTTAAGAAGAATCATACTACTACAGGAATTAATGATCGTGATTATAAGACTGGTCTTCTTGTGTATCATGATAAAGGTGGTAAAGAATCCGACCGTGAAATGGAAGGATTAATTGCCATGAATATGGATCATACAATGAAGGAATTATCTACATTCAGAGCAGATGCTATGAATGCAAAGTCTGTTGCTTATGCAACAATTGCCACTACTGGTACTCTGTCTGAGAAAGATATTCCCATTGATCAAGATGATTTTACGTCTAAAAACACATTGAATTATTATCTCTTAGGATCTTGTATTTATACGAATATTATTAATCAGGATTATATGCTTCCGATTACAGTTCGTAATAAAGAACGTAGAGTTGTAAGAGAAGTATAAATAAATATCTCTCATAAACATACAAGTAAATCGGCTTAGCCGGTATTGTGTGTCATTCTATATCTTTTCGTGTCAAGTGTCGTAAATGTAAAAAGACCATCCTTACATCACTCTTGATAATATTCCCCAGGTTATACCTGGGGAATATTATCTTGAAAAGTACATATTAATAAGGGAGGAATGATACTTATGAAACGAGAGATTATTCCATTCGATGATTATATGAAAGCCAACAATCCTACAAATGTTGCTTCTCATGTTATTGATCAGAAAGTTAAGATTATTTCTGCTGATCAAACTGATAAAGATATGATTGGTGCTCTTCTGATGATTAAAACTTCTGAAGATCAGAAAGTAGCACTTGAATGTATTCTGTATTATGGGTTTATGCAGCCTCAGACATTGTTAAATGAGGCTAGAAATTATAGAACACTTGCAAAATCTGAGCATATGAATGTATGCTTTTTTGAATGTATATCTGTTGGAGACCATTATTTTGGTGTCAGAGATGTAACTGAAATATGGAACCAATATTTAAACGATGCAGATCGCTTGAAAGAACTTTTTTAGTTACATATTATAATAATGGAGAAACCATAAGGAAAGGAGTTTAACTATTATGGCAAACATTGGAGTCATTACCGAACAAGGCTATCCTGCTGGTCAGTTCGGGTACAAGCCTATCTCCGAGGCTGAGAGACAGGAGATTGAGGCTGCCTTCGCCAAGAAGGAAGCAGAGAAAAACAAGAAGTAAGTATAAACCTTATGGATACCACCCTCTAGGTGGTATCCAGCGTTTTGGAGGACAAGAATGACAAAGAGTGAATCGATACTGTTGAGACTTATGACAGCTATTGTACTTATGACTGTTATTGGTACTTATATAGGAGCAATGAATTACGAAAAGGAGATTGAAGAAAATAACGAGAAAATTGAACAATATGAGATTGAAATAGAATATCTCAAAACCAAAATCCCTCAATACAATCCAATGATTGATGGGATTGAAGAAGAAGAAACAAGTACTGCGGTTATCAATGATCCAGAGCCTGAATATGTATACTGGGATGGAAGAGAATATGAAGAATTCGAAGTTCAGTCCGGAAATACATACTGGGGCTTAGCCGAGAGATACTATGGAAATGGTATTTATTGGCCGCAGATCGAGTACGACAACGGCCTTCAAGGAAAAGAATTGCTAATTGGTAAGATCCTGAAGATTTATCCGCTTGACCTGGATAAGATTGAAGAGATTGAAGCCAGTAGACCAAAGAAGACGACCACTATATCTATCCGTAATAATACGTCCGCGGATACAAGTGGTATGACATATCTGGGATCGTATCGCATTACTGGGTACGATCCATATTGTGCTCATTGTTGTACAACGACCAATGGCATTACAGCCAGTGGTCGACCTGCCGAAATTGGCACCACATGTGCATTAAATGGTGTTAAATTCGGTACTAGGCTTTACATTGAGGGTTATGGATACTATCGTGTAGATGATACAGGTAATATGAATGGAACTACAATTGATATAGCATGCCATAGCCATGACGAATGCTATGCCATAACAAGAAACAACGTAAACGTATATCTTGTCGACTAATTAAATTCATATAATACACAAGGAGGAATTATCATGCTTAGTTTTTCTGTCGTAGGGTGTGGCGCTTGTGGTAACAAGGTTGCCACAGATCTGGTCCGCAGCGGGTATAAACCCGAAAAAGTCCATCTTATCAATAGTACGGATAAAGATATCGAGAACACAGGTCTCGATACAATCATCTTTGGTAAGGGAAACAGAACCCTGGGTGGTTGTGGAAAGGAAAGATCCGTTGGTAGAGAGATGCTTATCTCCGATCTTAGAGGAGGTAAGATTGATATCAATCACATTGTTAACGACGATGATCAGGCAATAGTGCTTGTCGGTGCTACCGAAGGTGGTACCGGTAGTTCCAGCATTCCCATTCTTGCAAGATACTTCCATGAGCAGAAAGGAAAGAACGTTATAATTGTTCTATTCTTTGGTTTCGGTGACGATGCCAGAGGTATGAAGAACAGTCTCGAAATCTGCCAGGAGCTCTCGGATGATTTTACTATCATTGGAATTTCGAATGCGAAGTTCCTTGACCAAGCAAACGGTAATAAGTTCAAGGCCGAAAAGCTTGCCAATGAGCTTTTCATCGAAGTAATGCGGATCCTGACCGGTTCCTATAATCAGACTGGAACCCAAGTCATGGATGACACCGATTTATATAAGGCTGCTACAACCCCCGGATTTATGGCAGCCAATACCTATCGGTTTAAAAGAACAACTGCTGAAGATTTCCATAAGGGATTCAGCAACTTCATCAGATCACAAGGATTCATCACTCCCAGTGTGAATCCTGGTGCCAAGAGACTTGCTATGATCTTCGACGTTCCCAATGATGAGGATACTGTTGATTATAATGGCAATGATCTGAGAAGCTTCTATGGCGAACCGTTTGAGTTCTTCATTCATAAGAATTCCGATTCAAAGGAATACAAGATTTCCTTTATCGCAAGCGGCATGAAGATGCCGACAGAAGAGATTCAGGAGATCTTTGAGTCCTATAAAGAAAAGACTGCAAAAGTCGATAAAACCAAAGATGGATTTTTCGATGCCATTGGCGGTATGGTTAGTGAGCTCGAAGATGACGGATTCGACATGATGGGAACCCAGAAGGAAAACAGTCGAAGCGATTCAGATTTCTTCGATAGCTTTGGAACCAAGTCCTTTCAAAAAGGTGTCAACGAAGCTGATTATTAAAATCGAGAAGAGGGGACATTAAGTCCCCTCTTTCTTTTATTTTTATGGAGGTATTATTATGAAATACGCAGAAAAATATCCGAATGCTACTAGTGCTTGGAATAGTCGTATGAGTGACCTCGAGGAAGAAGGACTTCTCTATACAGATAAGAGTGAACCTTGCTTATTATGCAAAGAGCCTACACATTTTATTGATATTGTGTCTGAAGCTCCATTCTGCTCTGAGGAATGTATGAAAAAGTTCTACGATGATATGAGTGAGAAAGAAAAAGAAGATCTTAATGCAACATACAAATTGTCAATCATATTTGAGAATCTATCATATGATCAGATGACGGAGCTTCAAGAAAATATTATGGGTTTCAACACTCCTGATTGGGCTCCTTCTCATTTTGTGAAAGTAGAACAAATGAAAGAAAGTGATAAGAATGAGTAATTTTGAACAAGAGCTTTTAGATGAGATCAAAGCTCTTAATGGAAAGCTTGATAAAGTCATTCGCCAAAATGATGATATCAAAAGAATTCTTTCCAGTATTAACTCAAATGGAAGTAGAATAAAATAGGAGGATTTTTATGCCTGCTGATTGCAAAATCTTTGCAGAAAATTTGGAGAAATCAACCTTTGGTTCAATCAATACAATGATCGAATCTCCTGTATTTGATGGCAATACTATTCGTATTATGCCCGATTGCCATCCAGGAAAAGGATCAGTTGTTGGCCTCTCTATGATCATCCGTAATGATAAGATTTGTCCTGGACTGATTGGTCCTGATATCGGATGCGGAATGACCTATGCAAAGATCAAAGTCAAGAAGCATATTGAGATGGATCATCTTGATAAGGTAGTTAGGGAGTTGATTCCATCTGGTACTAAGAATAGAGATAAGAGTGGTCCCTTTGATGATGATATCGATCTCGAACAACTCGCTTGTGCTGAGTCGATTGATTTAGAGAAGGCTAAAAGAGCTATTGGAACTCTTGGTAGTGGAAATCACTTCATCGAACTTGATAAAGATGAAGAAGATGATTTCTATCTTGTGGTTCATAGTGGTAGTCGTTCTCTTGGATATGCTATTGAAGAGCACTATCACAATACTGCAGATAAGCTTACACTGTCTGATGAAGTTCCCCATCCATACACCTATCTCGAAGATTCTTTGCGTATGATGTATATACATGATCAAGAGATTGGTGTAGAGTTTGCTAAGCTGAATCGATATGCTATTATGTATACGATCTGCAAGGCAATGAAGTGGGACATTGACTGGTGTATTTCTGTACCCCACAATTATATCGGTCATATTAATCTTGATGGAAAGCTTTATTATATTCTTCGTAAGGGAGCTATTAAAGCCGGGAAGGATGATAATGTGATTATTCCTCTCAATATGAGAGATGGTTGCATTATTGGAGTTGGCAAAGAAAATGTGGATTGGAATTGCTCCGCTCCTCATGGTGCCGGTCGTAAGTATTCTCGATCTGATATTGCACAACACCATACATTGAATGAGTTTAAATCTGAGATGAAAGGTATTTATTCTACTACGGTTGCAAAGAATACTCTTGATGAATCTCCTATGGCATATAAAGATTCTGATTATATTAAGAGACTCATTGAACCTACTGTGGAAATTCAGAATATCATTCGACCGGTATATAACTTCAAAGCTGGAGGATAAACATTGAGAAAAACGAATAGAGATGAAGAATATGCTAAGAAGTACAATCAATATCAGATTTCTGCTGGAATTCATGCTCCCGTAGAATGTGAATGTGCTGCTGGTTTATTCTTTCATTATCTTGTCATGAATCATCCGATATATGATCCTATTAAAGTAGATGGAGAAAATTCTGGAGATTTGAAATCGGTTATTTTCGAAACTCCTGATGATCTCGATAAGTATATTGGTACGATTCAATGGATCTGTAAAAGTCCTTATAGGAAGAATCATAAGAGAAAGAATTGGTTTATTTCATTTCAACGAGTTGGAATCAATGAAGTTAATAAAGAAGAATTTGATGAATCAATGTTTTCTTATGAACCTTTGCATAGTGGGAGTCCTGGAGGACAAAATGTCAATAAGGTAGAAACTGGAATTCGCTGTATCTATAAACCTACTGGAGAATTCGTTGTTTGCACAGAAGAGAGATCCCAACATGCAAATTTAGTTAAAGTTAAAGAACGAATGATTTCTCTCATTAAGAAAAGAAATGAAGAGAAGTTAGCGAAAGCAACTAATGATGCCTGGTCTCAGCATAATTCTATTCAACGTGGTGATCCAGTAGTAACATTTATAGGAACAGAGTTCAAACTAAGAGAAAAGAAGGCCTAGCCTTCTTTTCTTTTTTATTAATAACTTTCACTTCAACCACATATTATAATAGTGAAGTACAAGAAAGGAGTCAAGATACAATGGAAGATAATATTGTAATCAAGACTCGTCGCTACACCAATTTTAATTCTCAATTAAAGGAGGACATTCAATCTTATTTAAACCCTGGAGTGAGTCTTTACCTCATTAAAACCGGAGTGACAATCGATGATGATGAGATGATCACTCTTAGTGCATTCAATCGCACCTATGTTTCATTTAGAGTAGATCCAAATGGATTTGTAAAGAAAGTCACTATTGCAAGTGATACATTTAGTGGTCCATTTTCGATCATACAACGAAAATATCAGATTCCAATAACTGAATATTTCAACAGTTATCTTGGAACAAAGTTTGTTTTATAAGGAGGATATAATGGACATTAATGGTTATGAGATCCCTCAGTTTATGACTGAAATCAATAGTCTTCCACCCGATCCGCAACCTGAATATACACCTTCTTTTGATGCATGGCAGTTAGATTACTTCTATAAAATGATCAATAATTTCTCTGCCATGAATGATCATGATATGCATAATTTTGTAAGGTCCAATATCGATTTCATTGCTAAGCAATTTATCGATGGGACTTGCAAGTATGCTAAGAAGCTCGGTGATATGGATTTCTTAAGAGTCTTGAAAGATGTTCTTTCTACTATGCCAATCACTGAGTCTCGTAGACTGTTTGTGAATAAGCTTTGCTATTCATATCTCTACTATAGAGCTGCAACTCATGAAGTTCTTCATGAAATGCTCGAGATATCTAAGATTGTCAATTCTAGAACGATTGGCAATCTGTTAACTATTGAAGGCTTACCTGAAGAGAATGCGGTTTATCTTGCAATGTGCAGATATAGCTCTACTGATGAATATCAGAATGCAGTAAGAGTTAATTTCTATATCTGCACTTGCAGTGATAAGATTATGACAGAGCAGACCATCATCTATATCTATGAAAAGCTCTTTGATCAAATGCGTTATTTGTTTATGGCTACCATGTTCGACTATGATCCTAAACAGCATGGTATTGCTTCTGATAATGCGTTTGATGAGCAAGATATTCATGATGTCTTTAGCAATATCACACTTGCCGTTCTAACTCTTACAAATAACATGACAAGCGGCGATATCTACAGGCTCATTAAGATATTCTTGGATGCCTGGTCAAATACCAGACCTCCTGTAAGATTCTCCCTTCGTGCATTATCTAGAGATTTTGGTCGTATTAGAGACGTGGTCGATAGAATGTATGATCAAAACAATATTTATATTCCGTAAATGCTATTAAGGAGAAATCTTGTTCTCTAAACCACGCTCATTGCATAACAACATTTGGTTTAGAGAAGAGATGATAACCCCTCTCTTCCTTTTGGAAGAGAGGGGACTTTTATTGATACTAGTTTCTTTTTACTCAAACGTCAACTATACATTACGTATTAATAACGCGATTAAGGAGAGATACAAATGCTTTCAACAGTCCAACGTTATCGCGAAGAAGTCTCCAAATTCAAAGATCCTAGAATGAAGAAAGAGGGAGAGCCTGATATTCAGTATCCTACTGGATTTTTAACCCTTGACTTTGCAAATGGATGTATTATGAGCGTTAAACCTCAAGATGGAAGACCTCCATTTTCATATGTATCCCTTGGTATTACTGATGGAGCCTGTATGGAAATCTTAGGTCGTCCTGGTTGTGGTAAGACTACTCTGTCCATCCAAATTGCTGCTCGTATCACTGAGAGATTCGAAGGTTCTTCAATCTATCATGATGATATTGAAGGTGGTACAAATGATATTCGTAAGAAAGTTCTTACTGGATGGGATAATGATACAATGCAGGCAAAGTATCGTTATCGTAACTCTGGTATCACTGTAGAGAATTTCTATCAGTCAATCAAAGCTCTTCATGATGTTAAGCTTGCTAACTACGATGAGATGAGCTATGATACTGGTCTTTATGATACTTATGGAAATAAGATCACTAAGCTGATTCCTGATATCTATTTTCTTGATTCAGTTCCTATGCTTATTCCCGATAAGCTTACTGAAGAGGAAGAACTTAGTGGTTCTATGTCTGCTACTGCTGCAGCTAAAACGAATACACTTACTCTGAAGAGAGTTATTCCTATGCTGAAGGCTACTAATATCATTCTGATTGCAATCAATCATATCAATGATGATGTATCTTTCATGCCTAAGAAGCCTGATATGGCTTGGCTTAAGCAAGGAGAAACTCTTCCTGGTGGTCGTATTTGGAAATATACTCCTAATCTGATCATTCGTATGGATGAAAATACCAAGCTTAGCGAAGACAAAGATCTTGGTATCAATGGTATCATTGTTGATGCTATGATCTGTAAGTCTCGTACTGGCAGAGCTGGTAGAATCTGTACTCTTGTCTTTGACTATGAGCATGGATTCGATGCAGATCTTTCATTGTTTGTAGCAATGAGATCTGCTAAAGTAATCAATCAGTCTGGTGCTTATCTTTCTCTCGATGGATACGATAAGAAATTCTATCAGAAAGATTTTAAAGATAAGCTTGAGAATGATCCTGAGTTTGCAGAAGCATTCAGTAGAGCTGCTACAAAATATCTCAGATCTATTCTCAACTCTGATGATCAGCTTGCTGAGGAATCGGCTAAGAGTCGTAAGGCATCCATAAGCATTATTAATATGCTTAATGCCGAAATCATGAATGAATCCGTAATTCAAGACGCAGCGTAATAATCAAAAGCCAGTCTAGAAATAGACACATTTCTAGACTGGCTTCTTCTTAAATGACGCACACATGTAAGGAGAGATTTCATTATGGCAAGTGAACTTGTAGAACAGATTAGAAGCGCACCACTTCCTACACCAGAACATCTTTTTGGTAAAGGAACCTTAATGCCATTCAACTGCACAATACATGAAGGAGGAATAAATCATGGCAAGTGAACTTGTAGAACAGATTAGAAATGCACCACTTCCTACACCAGAACATCTTTTTGGTAAAGGAACCTTAATGCCATTCAACTGCACAAACTCCGGTGTATAGCGCACTGCTTATAGAGTAATCTATAAGTACTTCGGGTTAATTGCTTTGACATATCCCTTAGAGCTCTATATCCACAACGTAATTGGAAACGATAAGCGTGATGGATATAAAAAGTATAGAGATTGGGATGTTTAGCAGCCACTCACCTAAACGATTAGCATGGTGAAGGTTCAACGATCATCTCCTTGCGGGAGAGTAGAACCACAAGCTTATGGTGGAAGAAAAATCCGACTCCTAGAAATAGGATGAACAAATGATCTCCACTCATATGAAAGTATGAGCCGAAAGGGTCTATAAGTTGCGAATATAGACAAAGGTGTTCGAAAGTATTGTAAAATAATATTCATCGTACTAATATGTAAATCATTATAGAAAGGAGGTGTATTCGATGGGTCGAAAACCACCTAATGTAAATGAGGAAAATCTTGTAGGCGTCAGAATTAAGCTCTATCCTACAGAAGAGCAAGCAAAACAGCTTATGCGCCAAATTCAATTGGCTAGAGCTATCTATAATCTTGGTCTTGAGATACAAAATAATAATCATGCTGATGGAAATCCATACATTAGCTACTATGATCTAATAACAAAATTTGCTAATATGCGGAATCATGATTCTAGATATAAATGGCTTAAGGAATCAACTGTTGGATGTATGAGAGAAACCCTTGACCATCTAGATAAAGCATTCCAAGGATTTTTTGATAAATCGAATCCAAACAGATACCCAAAGTTTAAGTCTAGAAAAAATGAATATAAATCCAGGTCTTTTTCTCCTAGACACGATAGAACTAGGGTTATAGGAGATTATATTAGCATTTCTGGTATTAAGGATTTGAAGGTACTTGCAAAAGATCATCAAATTCCTAAAGGAACCAAATTCTATCGTTGTTCAGTTCATTATGATGGATTGAATTTTTGGTTTGGGGCTTCATATGAAAATTATGATAAAACACATATTTCTATGGAAGATAAACCAAAAACTGAACCTGTTGGTATTGATGTAGGACTTATAAATATGATCACAACTTCATATGGTAAATTCTACAAATTTACTGATACATCAAAGCTTGAGCAACGTAGAAGAAAATTAGATCGTAGATTAAGTAAGGATTATGAAAAGTATAATAAGATCAGACTCGCTACGAGAACCAAGTACGAGGATGTGCCAAAATCTATAAATCATTATAAGCGAAAAAATAAACGCCTTAAGCTCATTAAAAAGATGGTAAATATACGCAAAAATGACATCAATAAAGCCACAAAAGAAATTGTTGATAGAAATCCAGAAGCAATAGTAATCGAGTCGATTTCTGTTAATGAACAGCTTCACAATAATTATGCTTTACGATCATATAATGATCAAATGATGTATTGTGAAATACATCGTCAGCTAAAGTATAAAGCTAGGTGGAGAAATATTCCTGTCATTACTGCTAATAAATATTTTCCATCTTCAAAACAATGTAGTCATTGTGGATCTAAGGGTTACTATATTAATGGCTATAGAACTTTTGTATGCCCAATTTGTGGATATACAGAAGATCGAGACCTTAATGCCGCTTATAATTTACGGAATTTGGCATATCAACAACCCCTAGTTACTTCCGAGGGAAGAGAAACACTCTTACTTAAAGACATAGCATAAATAAGTAAAGAGTTCTCTATACTTTGCTGTGTTTATGTACCATGATCCATACATGGGAGTTTAAGCCTTCGGAGAATTCCGCTCTTATATTAGTATTTTTGTGTAACTTCCGGAAATATTAGTATAAGAAATCTAGTATTAAACTAGTAGGGATTCAGTGAACTAGGAACTAGAGTATTTTACAATACTATAGAATATGGTGCGGAAGTTAATGTTCTCAACTAACCTTGAGCAGAGATTGGCATTATGTAATCCAGATGTCCCCTATGTATCTACTGGTTTTGAAAATCAGTTTGGTCAGTATTCATCTTCTTTTAGAATAGCAGATCAGGATTATACTGCAGTAGGAATTATTCCTAAGTATAGTTCTCGTCCTTATGATCACTACTATATCATTCTCTTAGATGAGAGTGGTAAAAAGCTTGATGTTATTGAAAGATCCGAATATCAGCATATTACTGAAACATTTGGATACATCAATGATAATACAGAGCTTGATGCTATTGTAGTTGGAGGAGGGGTTCCTAAGGGAACCGTTCTTCACAAATCAAGAGCATTTGATGAATACAATAACAGAATGGATGGTAAGAATCTTCTCGTTCTCTTCAATGCTTCTGAAGAGACAATGGAAGACTCTATCATTATCTCTGAATCAGCCTCTGAAAAGCTTGCATCTCCTTTGATCCATAAGTTTAATATCACTTTCAACGTAAATGATATTCCTTTGAATCTCTTTGGCGATGCAAATAATTATAAGATCTTTCCTGATATTGGAGAGATGACAAAAGATGATATTCTCTGTGCTGTTCGCAAAGAGAAAAAAGAAGAAGCATTCTATTCTCAAGACTTCAATAGATTGTCTACTGCATTTATGTCTGACGAGAAGATTACCGTCTTTGGTAAAGTAGTCGATATTGATGTGCAATGTAATAATCCTGAAGTCTTTGATGAGATCTACTATCAACAGATTGCTAGGTATCATGCAGAGCATATGCGTATGTGCCAAGAAATTGTTGATGTAGTAGATCAATATCGTGGAGATGGATCTCATGTATCTATGACTTATGACCTTCAGAAGCTTTACAGCAATTGTCAAGCAGAGCTGAAAGGTGATAAGTTCTTGAATGAGAGGGTATTCTCCGGTACTGTAATCACCATTACCGTTGTTGAAAATATCAAAGCGTGTGCTGGCGACAAGTTGACCAACCGCTATGGGGGTAAAGGTGTCATTTCTAGGGTTAAACCCGATAATCTGATGCCTAAAACCTATGACGGTGAAGTTGTTGATATTCAAGTCAATATGTGTGGTGTAAATTAAAGTATGCACTGCTTGTATAGTAATATGCAAGTACTTCGGGTTAATTGCTTTGAAACCCTAAAGCCTAATCCACTACAACGTAACTGGAAACAGTAAGCGTGATAGTTGCGAAAGCAGAAAAAAGAGATTAGGATTATCACATGGTCAAATCCTAAATGATAGTAAATGGGTGTTTAGCAGCCACTCACCTGTAAAATGGTGAAGGTTCAACGGTCATCTCCTTGCGGGAGAGTAGGACTTAAGTGAGTTCGAAAAATCCGACTCCTAGAAATAGGATGAACAAATGATCTCCACTCATATGAAAGTATGAGATAGTCTATATGACTATATCTATATCTAACGAATATAGATAAAGATTTTATAAATTATAATATTATAATTTGTAAAATATGGTATACGGACGTGAAAATGGCGGTCAGCTATTTGAACTGTCTTACACACATAAGGCTAAAAATATCGTAAAATCATTATGCAATGAATTTAGTAGTATTGAAGATAATATCAGAAATATTCTGACATTCTATCAGATTGTATCTCCTAAAGAATATCAGGTACTTTCTGAGTTTATCTCTAATGCTTCTGATGATACAGTTGCCCAATATATCAGTAGTATCATTGATGATGGAATGCTGTATATCAATGTAGATCCTGGCACTGATACTCCTTCTTTGGAGACTATCAGAGCTTTACAACACGCATTTCCTTGGATTCAGCAAGAGCATATTCTTATGCCTCTTGAAGACTCCAACGGAAATATTAGATATGTCACTTCTCGTCGTCCTGTTGTCTGCGGATATGTGTATTATTATAGATTGAAGCAGCATGCAGAAGAGAAATTCTCAGTTACTAGTCTTTCTGCAACTAATATCAAGAATGAGAATAGTCGTAATAAGGCTAGTAAAGTATACAAGGCTCAATTCTCTAGAACTCCGATTAGATTCGGAGACATGGAATTAGGTGATCTGAGCCATATGGGTATTGACTTGGTAATTCAGGTTCTCATGTTGTATTCTTCTTCTCCTGAAGCTAGAATGCTTTGTGAATCTGCAATGACAAACAACCCATATAATGTAGACATTCAACTTGAAAACAATTCACGAAACATTGGAGCTGAAATCCTTTCGACTTATCTAAAGACAATTGGATTAGCTCTTAAGTTCATGAAGATTCCTAAAATCAAAGCTCAACCTTTCCTTAGAAATCCCTTTAAGTTCTTTGCTTCTGATAAGACCTATTATCATCCGTTTATTGAATATCAGGATGGTGAATATGTTGATCATGAAGCAGTTATGGAGAGGGCAGAGTTCAATAGAAAGTATAAGTATCCTTTCTTGAGATCTCCGCTTGAGTTTGATATTTCTCAGGACGAAATGATTGAACGTATTAATCAGATACGTGATACTGATCGTCATAATGAGGAAGCAGCACTTGCAAAGGCTATTATAGAAAACAATCAACAGGTTTCATATGGAACTTTGCAAACAATTAATGCTGTTGGAAAAGCTATGAAATGATTTGAAGAGGGGAGCAATCCCCTCTTCAATACACTCTGAAATTAGATATTATTATTATGAGAAAGGAGTGTTTATATGCAAACATTTGACATTAAACAAGCTCACCAGCGATTGCTTGCCGGTGATAGATCTGTTATGGAAGAACTTTATGCAAATAAAGGAATCATTCAAAACTTTGTAATGTTTCTTTTAGATGCATATAAGAATAATACCTATGACGATAAGTATAATGAAGATCTCGATACATTGATGAGAATCTTCAATATCATCTATAATAACTTTGATGCAGAACCACTTGTAGATGATGGAATTTATGATATGCTTATGAATATGTATAAGCAAATCTATCCAGATGTATATCAAGTTGGTGCAGATTTTGTACCTATTGATTATACAAGTGAGAGAAATAATACTACAAGTGCTACTCAGTATTATTATCCATTCAAATTGATTGATGAATCTAGAAAGCCAGTAGATCAGTGGATATTCAGAGACCAATTATTCAATCAACCTCCAGTCAATCCTGCTTTCTATGAGATTAAACCTCCTAAAGATTATCCAGAGTATAGAAGTGTAACAATCAATGCACAGAGAAGATATCGGAAGCTTAGTGGAACTCTCGATAAGTGCAAGTTTACACTTATCAAAGAAGTTCTTGAAAGCAATCCAGATATTCTTAATGATCCAACAATTAAGATCTTTGAACGAGATTTCTTAGGTAAGCTAGTTTCTATGGGAGCTTTAAATCCAAATCATATTAAGCTATTAGTAGAGCTTAAGATGGATGGATTCTCTGTTGAAACTGAAGTTACTGATAGAATTCATGGAGCCAGATCTAGAGGTGATGCAAATACAGATATTGCTGATGATCTGACTGTCATCTTCAAAGATTATAAATTCCCTAGAGCTGTTCCTGTTACAGAATCTTTTGGTATGCTCTTTGAATGTATCATTACAAAGACTAATCTTGAGATTGTTGGACGGCTTAAAGGAAAGTCTTATAAGAATGCTCGTAATGGAGTCATTGGAATTATGAAAGGAACCGATGCTTATAAGTATCGTGACTTTATCACATTAGTTCCATTAAAGACTTCTCTTGATATAGATCCTGTAGATGAAGTCAAGTTCATGAATCAGTATTATACGAAAGATGTTGCTCTTCCGTATGCTGTTATTGAAGGAGACTATAATACAGTCCTATATCAAGTATATGAGTTTGTAAAAGAAGCAGAGTCTATGAGAGAGATCTCTAACTTTATGTATGACGGTGTGGTTGTTCATATCGCAGATAAAAATGCTAGAGATATTCTTGGAACCAAGAACTCTGTAGATCAATTCTCTATGGCAATTAAGTTCAATCCACTTACAAAGAGATCTATCTTTAGAGGTTGGAGTTTTGAAGTAGGACAGAATGGTATTGTAATTCCGATGGCTCATTATGATCCTGTGGAATTTATTGGTACTATTCATACAAAATCTTCTTGTCACTCTTATGGTAGATTTCAAGACCTAGCTCTTTGTGAAGGTGATCCAGTCTATCTCACATATGTGAATGATGTAATGCCTTATCTTACAAAGAGACCTGGTGGATATAATGATATCGATGAGTATTTTGAACATGTTGGACAAGTAATACCTTTTCCGACTGTTTGTCCCTTCTGTAGATCTCCGCTCACATTCTTCTATAAGGATGATGGTACGGCAGATTCAGCATATTGTCCTAACTTTACTTGTCCTGAAAGACAAATCTCTAGAGTTGCCAATATGCTTGATAAATTAACCATTAGAGGGTTTGCAGAATCTGCAGTAAAGAAACTTAAGTTGAGATCTTTTAAAGATTATCTTACCATTCAACCTGCAGATGTTGCATTAAAGTTAGGGCCTGGTAATGCAAAGAACTTTGTAGAAGCCAGAGAATTATTCTTGAATAGTCCTATTCCTGACTATCGTATGGTAGGAGCTCTCGGTTTTACAGATATTGCTGCCGAGACATGGAAAAAGATTTTGATAGAAGTTCCTATTGATGCTATCATGAATTCTACTCCGAATGATCTTTCCTTTAGACTTCGTTGTATTAAAGGAATCGGACAGAAGACTGCTGATATCATCATTAAGGAAAGACCTTATTTCATGGAGGATTTGAATATCATTAGGCATATGCCTAATTGTCAGGTCACTTATGGAGTAAAACAAAAACAAATAAGATGGACTGGTTGCAGAGATAAGACATTAGAAGATGATCTCGTTAGAAGAGGTTATGATGCTAATTCTAAATCTGGTGTAACCAAAGCAACTGATTTGCTGATTGTTCCTTATACAGGATATACCAGCACTAAGTTGACTAAGATTGGCCCACAAACAAAGATAGTTGCTATCGAGGAGTTTCGTAAAAACATTGACTGGTATCTTTCTCAGATATAACAAGTTAATGTAAAAAATTACAAACGGTTAAACTCGAGAGTAACTAGATATTATTAATTTGGGTTAAACGAGAGATCGTTTAATTATAAGATTTTTTAAGATGTAAGGAGAGTAGTACCACTATGAAGACATTCGATTTTTTGAATGACAAGAACTGCACCCTGAACAATGACATCCGTACGAAGCTTAAGGATAAGTATAGTATGATTGTCCCCGAGTACATGGTCGGTGGACTCTATCGAGTCTTCTTCCGTTCCTTTGCACTCATGACTAAGTATCATGCTAAGAAAAATGTCCATAAGATTGGATTTAGTTTTAATGATGATAAGGGTAACTTCGTGATCGGCACCATCCTCAACTATGAGCCTCCGGTTGATGATTCCGAAGATGAGGGTAACTGGGTTCTCTCCATGACCTTCGACGAGAAGGATATGGAAGGTTGTGATGAGAATCTGAATACCTTCAGCGATGCATTCCTGACGATCGTTCAGTCCGAACTGTTCACTGACATTCGTACGCATTGCGACTCTAACTCTGATCTGATTCGTATCATAACAGAGTTCATCAATCAGATCAAGAACTTCCTCGATGCGAACTCCAACGATTCTGAGGAAGAGGTTGTCCTTAAGATGGAATCCACCTTCGAGGCTAGTGTTAGCTTTGAGGGCGGTGTTAAGGTATACTCCATCGTTCCTGGCTATTCTGTCAAGCAGATCGTTAAGAACGATGATGCTACTGAGAAGAACGACGTGGCAGTTGCTGCTAAGGCTGCAATGTCTCGCAATAGTCCGTATCTGCCTATCTTCCAGTTGCGCATTTCCTAAGAAGATGCTCCTTTTTAATACACTTGATTTATTTTCAGTGAATTAAGAAAAAATAGGATGCGGGGGTGTACCCCACCCCCGCATTTACTTTTTGAAAAGGAGTCGACACACAATGAGGAAAATGAAGATTCGTGACGCTCTTTATGATGTCGTTACCTATGAAGAGTTTTGTCACAATCGTGCATTATACTTGACATATCCTGAATCTATTGCCGTTATGCCTGGCGATGGATTTGTTTATCCAATTCGTAATCCCAATTATGATATTCGTCCTGGTCTCTATTGTCTTGGTCTTGGATTTGATTGGTTCAAATCCCCTGCTACTAAGTATGAGACTGCTGAATACTCTCAGTCTAATATTATTGACTTCTCTGAAGCAAGAACTCTTAGAGATGTCATTGCTACTCAGGATAGATTGAATCGAGAAGAGAGATCTATTCTGACTACGATTAACTCTCTTACAGTCCCAGTTATTAGTGAGAGTGATGAACCTGCAATGGTTGCTTTGAAAGAAGCTATTGTTGCAAAGCATATTGATCTTGATAGTTATGATTATCGTTTTGGACAGTCTAATTTCCCAAACGATAAGAGACTTCTTAAGAAAGATTCTATTTCTCTTAAGAAACTCGTTACATATTGTAACGCTCTTGACATCAAGGCTACTCTGACACTGTCTGATGCAACAAATGATGTTGCTAATCCTATGGGACATGAGATTTCTTATCCTCTGAATTATGGTGATAGGGAGACGAGAGTAGATGGCGACGAAGAAGAATAAGAAAAATGAAACTACTTCTAAAGTAGTAGTTGATCAAGTAGTCACAGACTATTTGAAGTATGTAGAGGAGACAACTAGGACTAGGTTTATGCCTCCTGATATGCCTCCTATCAATGCAATGAATCAGAGACAGTTTCTGTCTCAATTCAACCAGTTCTATAAAGAACAATTTAACCCTGATCTTTTTGTGCGTTCTGATGATGAAGTTATGGATCAACTCCAAAAGGTTATTAAGTCTTGTGAAAGACATAATAACTACTTCTCCATCGAAGTGGAGAAGTTTAGAGTTGTAGATGACTATGATCAGATTAAGAAGATCATGTTTAATTATTATGAGTATCTTGCTCGTAATAAGACAAAGACCAAGAAGCGTGATAATCCATATGAATACATCAATATGAATCAGTCGGATATCAGACTTCTGATTGTGACATACCATGTTGCAGTTAATCTTGAGAATAATCTTTCGATTCGTCCTGAAGATCTGGCTGCTGGTAAAGTAGTTTCTGAAGAATCATTCGATGTATATATCTGTGTTCCGAGAGTGATTGACAAGTACTACTTTAGAATCAATGGTATTGTGAGATCCACTCTCTACCAGATTGTGGATGGTTCTACCTACAATAATAACTACACAAACAGTAAGATCCCGAATATCTCATTCAAGATCATCTTCATGGCCGCTCGAGTCTTCCGTTATACGATAGGCTTATTTGACATGAGGACTGGTGAAGAGATTAAACTCTTAAACTATAGAGCAAATATCTTCAACAAGACTGTTTGCGTTGATAAGTACTTCTTAGCAAAGATGGGATTTGAAGGAACTATGAAATTCCTTGGAATTCATGGAGTTGCTGTTTCTAACAAACCCTGTCTTGACGAATCAGTTTATTGCTTCGAGAAAGAAGAAGGAAAACTGTACGTCATTGCTGATAAGTACTTAACTGATAATGATCCTGTTACACAGGGATTCATTACATGCATCTTTACTAACCTGATACCAGGAATGGACTATAGATTAGTTTTTAAGAAGGAATTCTGGATTAGGACTCTTGGTGGCGAGTTTAATCGTTGCGGAAATGACAAATACTTAGCTATGTTTGCCGGTGATCCTGCTGTTACGGATACGTACAACAAAGGCATGAGTATTTTAGATTCTTTCGAAAACGTTTATGACATCGCTACCAAAGAGGATCTGAGACTTAAAGATGAAAGTAAAGAAGACATGTATTCAGTTCTTCGATGGATCATGAGAGAATTCGTAGAACTGAAGAAGAAGGACAATTATGATGTAGGTATCAAACGTATTCGTTTCGGACAGTATGTTGCTGCTACCTATATCTATAAAGTAGCACGTGGTATCAATCGTGTTTCTGATCAGAATAATCGTATCACTGTTGAATCAATTAAGAGAGCTATCAGAACTGATCCTATGTACCTTCTGAAGGCTATTTCGAAATCGAACCTTGTTTCGTATAGAAATATCGTCAGTGATATGGACTCTTTGCTTGCATTGAAATTCAGTTTGAAGGGTATCTCTGGCATTGGTGAAGATGACAACAATAGTATTCCTGAATCTATTCGTTTTGTTCATCCTTCTCATGTCGGCAGAATTGACCTTGATGCTTCTTCAGATAATAATCCTGGTGTTACTGGTTTGATTAGTCCGTTTAACCATATGACTGATGGTTACTTTACTGACTATGAAGAACCTGATACCTGGGAAGAGAAGTATAGAGATCTCTATGACGACTATATCAAAGCCAATGGAGAACTTCAGCTTTTCGATGCAAAAGGGAAATTACTTAATATTAAGGGTAGTGAAACTAAGGCTAAGACATTGAAAGAGAAAGCTGTTGCTTGTCAAAAGATTCTCTTTACTGCAATGGAAGCAGTTGAGCCTGGGATTTATTACTATCCATTCCGTCAAGTTGGAGGAATGCCTTATGGCGTATAAGTATTTCCTTTATTCCTCTGAACAAGAAAAGTTCATGAGGAAAATCCAAGAGCAGATGGGTAAAACATTCAACATTGGAACCGTGTACTACAAAGGATCTCGTAAATCCTTCACTGAGATGTCATCATCTCCCAGCAATAGATATTCTGATATGAAGATTGTTGCTGAGGGTGATGACACTAAGATGAAATACACACTTCCGACAGGTAGGTGATAGAGATGGCAAGAAATACTAATAAACTTTATCATCCTTTTAAGGAACTTCCTCCTTGCGTTTGCCCGCAATGTTTTAAAGCTGCATTAGCCTATAAACAGAGCGATAGCATCTTCGCAATGGTGGATGAAGATGGAGCACCTAGCAACTTTGTTGTCGATACTTCTACCGTCTTCCATTGCTTGGAGTGTGGATTTACATCTGATAAATTTATACTTACAGACTCTGGATGGAGATTCAATCCTTTTGGTGAGGATGAGTACCTCAGAGAGAAGTATAAAAGATTTAACCGAGACTATAATCCAAATGCGATAAATTATCTGGTTGATACAGAGAAAGGATTTGAAGATGGTTAATTTTGTCAAGAAGATGGTATCATCACTGCAAGAAGCACATACATATGTGTGCAATGAAAGCTATCTGGTTTTCAATAATCTAGCAAGTAAATTTGATGAATCTTTTAGCGGTGACCTTAAACGTATGATCGCTGATAGAATCGATAATGATTTGATCATTAAGACATTCAGTCAGAGAAATCCAGGATGGAAGATTTTCTCTATTATTAGAGACGAAGATCCGTATTCAAAAGTAAACATCGGAAATGCTGTATTTGGAGTTGGTCGTCCTCTTACCATGAGCTTTAATATCTATGGCATTAAAGCTCCTGTTGTTGAGAATGAGGATCAAGGCCTGTATGCCAATCTTACTCCTGGGAAGCTCTTCAATATCAACAATAACTCTGTATATTGCATGAGTTTTGATGATCATCTCAATATCATTAATTTCTTCTTGAGAATGGATTTTCTTGAGAAGGATCCGAAAGATATATCTGGTGATGATCTTAAGGTATATCTGCTTGACTTCCGTGGATGCATAAAGCACTTTGTTGATATTCGCATGGGTGATAATCTCATGGCTGATAACTCTAAGAATATTTTAACGAATGTGCTTACTGTATCCATAGTTAAGCAATTAATTTCTCTTACTCCTGAAATTGTAGCCAATGCATTTAGGACTACCACCCCGATTGCAGAAGATCTCATCGATGCATACGATGTTGAGAAAGGATCCTTCGCTAAGTTGCCTTGGGTTATCTAGCATTTGGTTACATATTATAATAGTGTAGGGTATTGGCAGTACTCTATCACTATAAAGGAGGAAATGGATATGTTTATCGCACCGCAAAACCCGACTAACCTTTTTGAATTCGCAGTAACGCTTTTCAACAAAGCGATCTCTGGCAGTTATCCTGCTCACATGGGTCAAGAGCCCATTCGTCAAGCAATCATCGATTTCGAGGGGCCTGCTAATCGTAGTAGGCTTTTCGATCTCGACCATACCTCGTTTTACTATCTTCAATTCCGTGGCAGAGACTATTGGCTCGGAATCTGTGAAGATATCAATAAACCTAGTGTAGCTAAGTCAGAGACTGTTTCCAAGTATTCTGAATTGTTCCGCGAACTAGGTAAGATCATTGTCATTCCGCCTGTTAATACAGCGGATGGCGTCAATACGATGAAGTTTATCAAGGTCATGCATGACCTTCTATTGGATATCATTTATCCTGACGATGCATGTGATGGTGAATATCTGTGCCAGATTAAATTCGCCATCATGCACATCATCACATGGTATATCTATAATAACACCAGAATCAATCTGACAAAGCCCGATACATTCAGAGTTGCGTTTATTGATACTGGCATTGCTATAGATAACGACACATACTATAAGTTCTTTGAGGAAGATTTCAAGTATTGTGATACTCTTTCGAGAGACTTTCCCAATAAGTATAAACTTCTTGGGTCTTTCAATCGTTGGAGAAATAAATACAGCAATACTGTTCCACCTGTAGCACCGCCTACACCTAATTATGAGGAGGAAACAAATGAGTGAGTTTATCAAAAAGATTAATCTTATGATTGATCCGATTGATACTTGCCCTAATTGCAGATCTCATCGAAGTATAGAACTCTACGAGTATTTCAATGATCCAGTGGGTTATAGAAAGATCGCAGATCAATACATGGCCGGTGCCCACTGTATGGAATTTAATACCAGAACCCCATTCTATACATTTAGATGTATAAAGTGTGGTAAGGCATTTCCTATACTTTGGGATAGAGGTTTTCCAATTCCTGATGCAAATCCTCTGAATTCTCAAATATTCTTAAGCGCTTTTAAAGAGCTTACAGATACTGAGCAGAGAAAGAAGAGAGAACTTATGAGAAAAAGAGAGAGCTTATAGCTCTCTCTTTTCTTTTTATTACCTTTATGAAAACAGATCATTAATCTTATTATGAGGTGATTGCCATTATGACGACAATGCAAGAAATAATTGAAGATCTTAATCAAAACGAAGTCAAATATATCAACAGTCGCTGGAGATCAGACCTTCAGAATAAAGAACGTGTAAGTCGTTTACTTTATCTGACTCTTCAGCAATTAACTGATGATTTCACATATAGTGATGTAGAAACTGTATGCAAGAATATTGGTGTCACTACACCGGATGATATCAGTATTATGAGTGGAGAATTTCAAGACCTTATCCGTATTGGTATTGTAAAAGAAAAGAAACCTACTGATGTAAATCAACAAGAAAAGAAATATGCATATAAACAGTTTACATAATGAGATTTACAAGTCTTGAACTGAATAACTACGTTGGTATCTATAATGGAATGGGTCTCTATAATATCAGGATAGATTTTAGTCTTGCTACACATAGAGTCCAAGTCATTAAAGGAACCAATGGGTCTGGTAAGACCACTATTATGAATGCATTAAGTTTATTTCCAGATAGTACTGATGCATTTATTCCTGATAGATCTGCTAGTAAAATAGTAGGAGTCTATCACAAAGGACACAACTATCTAATTCAGTTCTTTCATGAACTGAAACCAAATGGTACAAGAGAAACCACTAAAGCATTTATCTCAAAGTCTAATGATAATGGAGTTATGATTGAGATGAATCAGAATGGGAATGTAACGAGTTATCGAGACATTTTGTATTCTGAATTTAAGCTTGATCCTAATTTCTTTGCTCTCTCTAAACTATCCATGGATGATAGAGGTCTTGGTTATAAGAAGCCTGCTGAGAGAAAGAAGTTTGTTAATTCTATTATCGAATCTCTTGAAGTCTATAACGATATCTACAAGACAGTTTCTAAGAAAGTAAGTGCTGTTAAGGCTATTATGTCTAGTATCACTACTAGATTAGGAGCTCTTGGAGATAAAGCAAGTTTAGAGGCTTTAAAAGATTCTGTAGAACGAGAGACAAATGAAATTCAAAGAAACATTGATGAAGTTAAAAGAACCATTACAGAGATTGATGTAGAAATCAGAAACATTGATCCCGATGCTTCTATTCAAACTTCATATAAGAGCAAAGAATCTGAACTCAGAAAGCTTAATAAAGAGCTTAAAGAGATGATTTTTGGTTATCATCGAGATGGTATGCAGATGATGTTTATTCCTGAAGTGGAAGCAAAAGCATTGGCTGAGCAACTTCAGAAAGACTATGCTGCTAATACCTATTTCAAGTCTGAGATAGAGAGAATTAGATCTATTAATAATGGATTGATAAATCAAATTCAATCTATCAAAGGACAGATTGATGATATTGAAAATCAGTTATCCTCTTTAAAGTCTGATGAGTATAATGAGGTCGAATCCTATCTGAATAGTGCTAAACAAGATGCGGCACAGATAGCCCAGACAATATCTGTTACAGGTATTGATCCGAATTCTTTTACAAAAGCTGAGTATATTATTGCGTTGGAGACAGTGCATGAGATTACTCGCTTAGTAGAAGATTTTAAGTTTATGTATGACTATCATACAATTCAAGAATGTATCAATGAGTTTGCTACCATTAATTATATAGGCATGCCTTCTGTTATTGATACATCGAAACAACAGGCGGTTCTTGATACCAAAGACCAGTATAACGAAAAGTATCTAACAGCAATTGCTGAAGCAGATACTAATCGTAAGCTGGCAGAAAAGTTAAAGAATCGTCCTAGTGGTTGTAAGATTGATTCATGCTTCTTTATATCAGATGCTGTAAAAGCCGCTGCTACTAATCCGGCAGAAACTCTATCTGACTTAACCAATTCATATGATATTTTTAAAGCACAAATAGATCAATATGAATCTGAGGTTAAACATGCAGAAGTTCATAATGCTTGCTTAAATGCCATTAGAACGATCATTCGTTCTATTGATAAGAATCATTCCATTCTTTCAAGACTTCCAAATGGAGGAATATTCGAATCCAAAGCAGAGTTCTTTGAGACTCTTCTTGGAGGAGATGAATTGAAATATATTGATAGAATCTATCAATATATTGACTTAGCCAATTACTTTGAAGAATATCAAATCATAGTAGGAAATATTCAAAAGTATGAAGCTAAGCTAGCTTCTCTTGCTGGAATGAAAGAAGGCATGAAAAAGTTCTACGACATGAAAATTCAACTTGAAGCTTCTCTCAGCGCCTTATTTAGGCACTCTGAGGCGAACCAAAGGATCGTAGAACACGTTCAAAGGGCTTTAGCAGTATCAGAAGACAGAATTCATCAAATAAACGATTATTTGATACCCAAGGTCGATCAGATACTGCAAACAATGCAACTTTATGATTCTACAAAGAATGAGCTTGATCAGTATAAATCTCAGATAGATTTCATTCGTAATCATGAAGCTAGAAGAGCAGAAGAGGTTACTCGTTTGAAAGTTTATGAGAATGATGTTTCTCATAAAAATAGAGAACGAGATGATTTGGTTTACAAGCTTGGACAGATTGCAGATTATGAAAAATCTCTTGAGTCTTATCAAACTGAGATTAAGAAGTATGAAAAAGTCAAGTTCTATTCATCCCCTACTACTGGCATCCAGCTAGTATTTATGGAACTCTATATGGGTAATATACTGAAACTCTCCAATAAGTTATTGTCTTATCTATTTGGAGGACAGTATCAACTTCAACCATTCGTTATCAATGAAAATGAGTTTAGAATTCCTTGCATTGGTAATGGATATTTGAATGATGATATATCTTCAATGAGTTCCTCTCAGTTGACTATGATATCCATGATTATCTCATTTGCTCTTTTGAAGATTTCTTCTACTGAGTATAATGTCATTAAAGTAGATGAAATTGATGATCCTCTTGATGAACCTAATAGAGCAGCATTTGCTTTATTGATGGATAATATCATGGATCTTATGGAAACTGAGCAGTGCATTATGATCTCACATTCTTCTGAGATGATTGTATCAAATGCTGATATCATTCTTCTTAGATCTGATGGTATTGATATTGATAAATCTACCAATAATATAATTTGGGATTTTAATGCGAACTGAACATACTAATGGTGGGCTGAAATACGTCCACATTAGTATGTACTCAGTAAGAGGTTTGTGAGATGGGCCTCTTATATGACTACATACAGTAATACGGGGGGCTGGTAGACCCTCGTATTATTTTTTATGCATATAACAAAAAAAGTAAAACCATTATTTGGTTTTGGATGAAACTTATGATTTTTCAACATGTTATCCACACTTTTCCCAGATTGACTTCTTCTTTCAAAACTATATACAAGGGACTTTCGAGTCCCTTGTATATAGTCTATCTAACTATTAAGTAAAGCCACAATTTCTATATTTCTTTTTGGTTTTCATTGATTGATTCCTCCATAGTACTAATTAGACAGTCATAATGACTGTCTAATTAGTTTTAGCAAAGAAATAAGAGGACAAAAAGTCCTCTTATATTTATTTTTTATATAGTTGATAGCATATAATTAATCGATGCGCCCATGCGATAGAGATGCATCGAACTTCCTCTTTCTTGGGAGAGCCCACAATCGGGGCTCTCCCCCTTTTATTTTCACATCAATATTCGTAAACTGTATTTTCGGTGTTTACGAGCCTCCAAACCCGGTCAATGTTACGATTCTTAGCAGTCCCACTACGGACATCAATAGTGACATCCGAAAGTAAGAAATCGTCACTTGTAGGCATACCGGGGACAGGTTGACCTGTCGAATTATCTAAAATCTGGAACCAACGTCTACCTGTAGAAGGTTCATACATGACAACCTCTTCAATATTGGGGTTGCCCTCCATTCTCATGCGAAGCTGCTCGGGAGACAACTGATTGGAAGACAGACCAGCGTTCGGAGCAATTGATACACCCTGGATAGTGGGGTTTAAACCATTCGTACCAAGCATCGCTTCAGGGACAGTCGGCATATTCAAAGCATTATTGTACATGCCCATAGGAGAATTGATAAAGGCATTGTACATATCCATCATGCGAGAATCATCATTCTGCTGATCCTTCTGAGCATCCTTGATATCCTTAGCTCTCTTAAGCTCAAGTTCATGAGCCTTGTTGATAGAGTTATTGATTTCACGAATAGCCTGAATCTTCGTACCAATCAAACTAGCCTGAACACCAGCAAGATTAGAGATATAGGTGTACTTAGACTTCATGGTATTGGAAGCACGGATCTTATCCAAGTCTTCTTTTACTTCACTAGCAAGTACATCCGTCTGAAGAACAGACTGCTCAAGCCATGAATTAGTTCTACGATAAGAATCAGCATAAGGTACAGTCATAGGATCTACAACAGCTTCTGTAGATGCTACAGGAACTGGTACATCGAAAGGACCACCCTTTTGAGAGACTTTGGTAAGTCTTTCAGGGGCTTTCTTAGCTTTATTATTCTTATCTGCAAGCTCGAGTTCTTGTTCAGAGGGGACGATTTTCGCACCATCATCTTCGAAGAATGACGTATCGAATTCTGTATAACCATCGAGTGCATTCTTCTTAGCAGAAATTTCTTCTGTAGGCTCGGTGCCTATGAAAGGATAATAGAATTCCATATTGAAATCCTCCTTCTAATATAATTTGCTGTTAGTGTAATCTTTAAAAGTCAATTTGAAAATATATTATAACTGTGCAATAATTAAGATAGTAGGTGAGATTATGCAATTGAAACTTACTGCAAGGCAACCTGGTGATGATCTTACCATTATGAATACTATGGTAAAGAAATGGAGGTTGCCACCAGATGAAAATGGAAAGAGTAAATATACTCAATGCATGACTATTATCTATAAAGATAATAAAACAGGAATGAAGCATAAAGAAGAGATTATGAATCCTGCTTATGAATATTTTATTGCAAAACCTGATAAGCGGGTAGCATATAATCGAACTTATGCACCTTTAAATAGTGTGGATGCCCATGATACTCCTCATTTATTCCTTGAATCAGATATCTGTGATAAGCTCGGATATACTTCTTGGTATAAAGAGACTATTCGAAGTGGCGATTTCAGAAAAATAAAAGATATTCATAAACACCCTGATGTGTTTATGTCAGATAATACTTTGGAAGATCATTATAGATTTTGGTTTAATAATACCTATACAAACCAGATCTGTCAGATCTCTAAAGCTTTCTTCGATATTGAGGTCGATGGTATCGATATTGCTGGTGATTTTCCGGAACCTGGAGAAGCACCAGTCAATGCAATTACCATCGTTTTTCAGGATAGAATGGAGACCTATACATTCCTTCTGAGGAATCCTAGGAATCCACAAATTGCTGAACTAGAAGCAAATATTCAGCAGAATCTTGCTGAATTAAAGCAATTTGTATTGGCTCATGTTTCAGAGAATAATCATAACTCTGAAACCAAGGAGCCATTTTACTTTGGTTTAGAGAATATGAAATTCAATGTAGCATTCTATGATGAAGATGATGAATATAGAATGATACGTGAGTTCTTTAAACTGGTAAACAGCTATAAACCAGATTTCTGTCTGGCATGGAATGAAGCATTCGACCTTCCATATCTGATTGCAAGAATTGAACGTCTTGGTAGAAAACCAGAAAATGTAATCTGCCATCCAGATTTCAAGGTCAAAGAATGCTTCTATTATGTCGACGATAGAAATAAAGATGTATTTGATGAGCGTAACGATTTCTTCTCATGCTCTTCTTATACAGTCTGGCTCGATCAAATGATCCAATTTGCATCCAGACGAAAAGGACAGACAAAGTACCTATCCTATGGATTGGATGCTATTGGTACAATTATAGCCAAGGTGAAGAAGCTTGACTATAAAGATATCACAACTCAGATTGAGTTACTGCCTTATAAAAACTATAAGACATTCTTCTTCTATAACGTCTGTGATACTATCGTTCAATATTGTATTGAGTATTATACTCAAGACTTAGAGTATGTATTCTCTAAGTGTTTGATGAACAATACTCGATATGCAAAGATTCATCGTCAAACTGTATATCTTGCTAATCGCGGTCAGCAAGTTCTTTGGGATAGAGGTTACGTAAAGGGTAATAATATCAATTATGATAATGTCGCTCAGCCCTATCCTGGGGCCTTTGTGGCTGATCCGCTTCAAGTTAACGATAAATCGAGAGTATTTCTTAACGGTAATCCGACGAATGTATTTGAGAATCTAGTCGACTCTGACTATAAATCTCTGTATCCGTCGATTATGCGTCAGTTTAATGTCTTCCCGTATGTCCAGATTGGTCTTATTATTATTGCTGGTAAGATCCATGATAAGCATAATAGGACTCATTATGAACATTATACAGCAGGAGGACAATTCTGTGAAGATCTACAATCTCATCAGTGGCTAGAATTCGGTACACGCTGGTTAGGATTGCCGAACTTCAATCAACTTGTGACATATATACGAGATCTCTACACCTATGAAATCCAGCCCAGACATCCTATTGCAAGGCTGCCTGAGACCATGGATGATGGATGCAGATATCCGTTTACCCAATATCAAAAGTATTATTTCCCACTGTATGAAAAGCATACAGAAGGAGGATATTATCGCCCATTCATTAATGAGGTGGAAATGTCTGAGGAATTAATACAGAAACTGCAGGAGTGGAAAGAAAATGTGGCTGTCACACCCAATCAATCCTTCTAGTTATAAAGTAGTAAAGCGATTTGATATTATTATCACAATCGCAAAAGCTATGAAAGGTTGCCACTTCTATTACGTTTGTGCGGAGAGGCATGCTATCTATGGAATTCCAGATGAGATACATTCCATTAGGGAGATGCCTCTCCCACTAGAACTAGAGGTTCCATCCTCATTCATATTCAGATATGATACAGTAGATGCAGATATAGTCAATAAATATATAGACTTTGCAATACTTGAAGATCTTCAATGGGCAATGGTTCCATTATCTATGAGAGAAGAATTCAAGTATATACAACCTGTATGGAGACCTATATCTGATGCATCTCTCTGGGGTCTGGTAAACACTAGACTCAATGAACCAATTGATTTTGTAGATTTGTATGGTCCAGATGGTAGAAAATCTGTTATGCTTCCGAATGTAATCAGTCTAGTAAACGGATTTCTTCATTCTAGACAATTAGTTTCCGAACCTATCAAGACCTATTATGCTATGCATCTTAATGATACCATTGCATCAGTGCTAGCTAATAAGGTTATGATGGGAGAAAGCTATGTAAATCTTGAAGTCGATAAAAGGAATTATGGATTCTTTATGTTTAAGACTCTATTCCCGATAAATAAAGATGATTCTCTTGATATTAAACTGAGAGATAGATTGGACAATCCCAAAATATTCGAGATTCAGTTTATTGTCACTCATAAAAAGAATCCATTCAAATATATTTATCCTGGACAGTTTATAGAGTCAACGTATGCTACGTTTATTCATTTGGATTCATAATTAAAATAAAGCTAGGGGTTATCTCTAGCTTTATTTTTTGTCCTCAACACTTTAATAATTAATGATTTCGAGGTGAGATTATGCCCGATAATGACCAGAGACGTGGTTTAAGAGGTCTCATGGGTCGTGTAAATCGATCTATGTCATCTCTTTATCAAACTACGTACTTTACATCCCCGTCTAATAATGCTAATATAGATAGGCTTAGAAAAGATATCAGTTCTAATTTGGATGATATCGTCGCTTCGAATATCAATACTATGGGAATTCCTAGCGTTTCGAAGCTTTATTCTAGGCTTAAGTTTAAATTTGATACAGAGACATCAAGAATAAATGGCAAAAATGGCGTTTCTAAATTCTTTGATGATGCTCTGAATTATGATGATTTCTTTGCTGTTTTCCAGTCCAATAGATATCTTATGGAGATGGACGCAGAGATTGATTCTACTTGTAAGTACTTTCCTGATCTTGAAGAAGCTCTTCTTATTCTTAAAGAAGGAGTTCTCTCTCCTGACTATTTCTCTAAAGATTTCTTGACTTTAAAGAATCTGTCTATTGGAGAAGATGATGATACAACTTTCGATGAACGTTGTAAAGATCTCAAGAAGAGATATAATCTTCTTCCTTTTATAGAAGATGTCTATTACCATGCTTCTAAGTATGGTGAAGACTTCGTTTACATTGTCCCGTATAAGACTGCTTTAAGTAGATTGCTTACTGATAAGCCTTATACTAATCCAATAACTTCTGCTAATATTGAGCATGAGTCTGCTGTTGGAACCGATGATAGGCTTAATGAGACATTCATGCTGTCTATTGATAATAAACGTTCTGTCATTAGCGATAATACAAAAGCATCTGTCTTAGAGTCTGCAAACCCTCAATATGTCATAGAATCCGCTGTTGTTACAGAAGGTTCTTCTGTAAAGGCCGGACATCGTATTGATCAACCGCAGATGCAATCCCTTCTCAATCAGTCTGAATCTTTCCATCTTCAGGTTGAGATTTGCCGTCGTGGTATTATCGAATCTGAAGTTAGAAATGCTCAGATTACCAATAAGAGAAAAGGATTTATGGAATCTACTTCAGCTCAATTCTTGAATGAAGTAGCATTGAATGAAGGCAAGAAAGATCTTAAGATCGTTAAGAAAGATAAAAAGAGTGGTAAGCTTGTCGTTGATGGTATTGAAGAAGATATTGATGATGAGACGAACCACAAGAATGAGCTTGTTTCTGATGGCTTAATTGGATTTGCAAATCAGAGAGATAATAGACCTGAGATAACTGTCGATGTTCCTGGTTGCGTTGTATCTCGTATTAAGCGTGAACAAGTCATTCCTATTTACATTGGATCTAATAATACCTGCTTAGGATATTATTACATTGAGCTTAGATCTTATGAAGCTCTTGAAGACTTCAGAGGATTGAACTATATCATGAGCGATTCTCTTACATCTCTTAGAGGATCTAACTCTGGTATGAATGCTCCGTTTAACTGTGTTGATCCTTCTCGTCAAGAAGAACTGCTAAAATATGTCGCTGGGCAACTTTCCCAGTTTATTGATAAGCAGTTTATTCAGGCAAATCAGGATCTTAGAGAAGAGATTTACCAGATTTTAAAGTATAATGATCTCTTTAATACTCCGGCTATCGATAAGGTAAAAATTACCTTTATTCCGCCTGAGGATATGGTTCATGTATACTTTAAACTCGATCCCATTACTCATAGAGGTATTTCTGATCTTGATAAGGCAATGGTACCTGCTAAGATCTATGCTTCTATGTATATCACTGATGCTATTGGTAGGCTTGTGAGAGGACAAGATAAGAGAGTTTATTATGTCAAACAACAGGTTGATACCAATATAGCTCAGACTCTTTTAAATGTCATTAACCAAGTAAAGCAAGGCAATTTTGGTTTTAGACAGTTCTCTAATATCAATAATGTCTTAAATATTACTGGTAAATTTAATGACCTCTTTATCCCAGTTGGCACAGATGGTAATTCTCCCATTGATATTCAAACTATGCCTGGCCAACAGTTTACAGACAATTCAGAGCAACTTGAACAAGTCAAAGAAATGGCAATCAATTCTATTGGCGTGCCTTTTGAAATTATTCAGTCTCGTATGTCTGTAGATTATGCTTCTCAGCTTTCTATGGCAAACTCTAAGTTCTTAAGAAAGATCTATGCAAGACAATCTGTATTCTCCCCGTTTGTGTCTAGGATTTGCACTAAGATCTATAACTTTGAATATAAAGAGAATGTTGAGCTTGAAGCTAGTTTCCCGCCGCCTGTCTTTATCAATACTGCAAATACCAATCAGATTGCAGAGAATACAAAACAGTTTGTTCAGAATGTCACTGAGTTTGATCTCGCCAATGAGCAGGATGAGGCTATTAAGAATGAGTATATGAGACAACTCTATTACTTCTATCTTGGTACTCATCTTGATATCTCTCGTCATGAAGAGATTCTCAGAAAGTCCAGACAACTTGTCGAAGTATCCAGAAAAGGTGAAGAAGACCAGCAATAATAAAAACCGAGGGTATCTTTTGATACCCTCGGATACATTATATTAAAAAGGATGTGATAAAATGGGAATAATACCAGATAATTATTATGATAAATATCTTACTACCCCAGAATCTATTTTAGAATATGTAGATAAATGCATAAAAGAAACTAATAAAGACATTGATTATGATGCAATAGAAAGAGAGATTAAAATGGAAAATGCTGAAGATCTGCGTACAAGATATAAACAACGTTTATTAATTTTGTATTCATCCAATTGGAATCAGGATAGTATGCATATCTTGCATAGTCCAGATAGAAGACTCACATATACAAGAGATCAGATATACAATATGTCCGATGAAGATTTCGAAAAGATTCTATCAGGAATACGAGTATGGGTTTCTAAAAACCAATAAAAAAGAGAGTCCCAAAATGGGACTCTCTTTTGGTTATTACTGATTGCCAATAAGACTGGATTGAAGCAGACCATGATCACGTGCGGCAGAATCATCCATTCTGTTTCCATCAATTCTGCGTCCAGCAACCTGCTCATAATCGAAGTTCCAGCTATTACGCTGAACCATATTCTCATTGGCCTTGTTGTTCATCCAGTTAAGGATACGCTTAGCCTGTTCATTGATCCTATCGCTCATCAGAGGCAGACCACTGAACTCGCAGGAAACCTGCTGGAATTCAGGAGTACCATGCTGACCATTGTAGATCTCAAGGTTAGCACTCTGAGGCTGGCAGCAAACATAATACACAGCACGCTCAAGAAGCAGACCGGTATTATCAGTTGCCATATAGAGGAAGGAGAAGCATTCCTTATGGAATCCAGCATCCTTCGGATCGATATAGAATCCTTCCTTGTCTGTGGTAATACCAGGAAGCTGAATCAGACCATTGTAAGTCTTAAACTCAGTTCCAGGATCCTTCAGACAACGCAGATAAAGCTCATGCATTCTCGTAATCGGGGTTCCACTACGCTCACGCAGTGTCATAGAGAAGGTGGTAGCACTAGGTGCATTAACCTTCGTGATAACGTTGACAGACTGAACGTTATTGGAGATCTCCTGAGTTTCAACACTGATATTGTCGAGACCACTGTCGAAACCAAGGAAGTCACGTTCAATAATATGCTTATAAGCCTTAGCCAGCTTATCAACCTCAGGATCCTGCTCAGCCATATCACGAATGAACTTAGGCATGCTGATCATGACGAGATAGTTATAGCCAGACTCATACATATCGAACTGTTCAAGCTGAGTCCAGTCGGTAGTACCACGGAATAACGTGTACTTGGTAATATCACGAGCGGACTTCAGGTCATTAAACATGTAATACTGTCCCATATCTATATACTCCTTTCTACAGATTAGACAGTAGCGCTGCTAGTGGTATCAACACTAGTATCGCTGCTAAGGGCAGTAATCTTGAAGTATTCGGTCTGGACAAAGTCACGATACCGAACAGCAAGCACTGCATAGAAGATCTTATTGCGAGTGTAATAAGGATCCTGCTTATACTCGAGTGTCAGACTCTTGAAGTTAGACACAAAGGGAGCAATTACCTCTTCAACATCCGCACGATACTTCTCAAGATCATCGCCATCAATGAAGCTATAACGCAGAGCCGGGCATCTACGACGGATCTCCTTAATAACTTCCTGAGTAGCAATGACATTGTTCATGAAACTGAGCTGGCTGTACTTCTCCTGAGAGGTATACAGAGACTCAATAACAAGTGCATTGTCAATATAGGTCGCATAGTTGATACGAGCATCAAGCAGATCTTCTTTCTGATTGAGGCCCGGGCAGATAGTCGGCGTAAAGCCAACAGTGCCTTCGATAGCATCAGTAATGGTAAAACCATACTTGATACCAGCCATCGGCAGGTTACGACCATTGTTGAACTGCTGGACAACCAGCTGAGCCATCGAGTACATCATCGTAACAGTGATCTGCTTACGAGAGTACGGGTTGATGACATCATAGTACGTGCAATAAGTACCAGCGAACTTGGTCTTCATCATATCGTCATTAGCAGACAGAATCAGATCAATCGTGTTCTTATCGGTACCCATATCGCGGAAGTAGAAGCAATCCTCACGATAGGTAACAAGCTGCTCGATAGCACGCTTAACCACATCGGGATAGTTTGCATCCATAACAGCATCGATATAGTAGCGATCGACATTGTAAATAATGGGATCATAGCAACCATCTTTAGCTGTCAGAATCTTAAAGCTACGCTGACCCTGCGGCACATAACCAGCAAAAGCCTTAGCAAGCATAAGACCATAGTTCTCTGCAGTGATAGGCGAATCGCCAAAGGAGCCGTTAGAACCATTCATCAGCAGAGTACCAGAATTGATCGAAAGATCAACATCGGTATCACTGACAACGACAGTACTAATTGAACGACCCTTCTTATCATGTGCAAAGATAAGATCGAGTCCCTCAGGATTCTCAGTGCCTTCGGGAAGTTTAGCTATAACAGCATCCATAAAGCTACGGATATCTTCGCTATACTGGTAGGCATCGATCTGATTAGACTGAGTATGGACAACATACTGAAGCGAGATGTTCTCGCCATTATTGATCATGTCGGAATTGAGGCAGAAATGCAGAGTATCAAACTCAGAATTGCTCTCAAGCACGTCAAGATCATACATGAAGAAATTCGTATAGTTCTTCGACAGGTTGTAGTTCGGAGAAATGCGAATACGCTTCTTCGACTCACCACGACCATTATCGAAGAAAATCCACAGAGGATAGAACAGATTGGGCTCTCTTCCAGCTTCTTCGGCTGCAGCCTCTTCTGCATCATTATCTGCTTTTACTGCAGCACTAATGGCAGAGATAATCTCAGCCTGAGTCTTGCATCCAGAAGCAGATTTAAGAGTATAAGAGATTGTAGCCGGAGACGTAGAAGTAGAACCAGGAACGACCTGGGCAATAACCGCAATATTAGCCAGTGCCGCATCATCAGCAACAACACGCTTGCTAAGGATCTCAGCACCAGCATTAACGGCCATAGCCGTCTGAAGGAGAGGCTGTCCATGACGCGAGAAGTCAACAGTGTTGTTGACAGCGTACATATCAAACCAATCCTGGCCACTAAGCTTAGTCCATCCTTCCTCTCCCTTATCAGATGTGAAGACCTGAGCAAATAATGGCATTGTTCTCACTTGAACAATATCAAGATTAATGATCTCACTCTGGTCATCCCATTCAAAGAAAGTACCAGGAATCATGGAAGTTTCCTCCTTTATAACAAATTTTAAGCCACAAAAATGACATACTTAATGTGGTATTTGTGCTTTACTGCTATGTTAAACTTCAGCAATGAGGCATAGATAGAACGACGGGTAGCATTTCTGCTACCCGTCTTCCTGATCGTTTAGCTATCCCGGTTTGTTTAGACGATCGGATCATTCATGAGCTTAAGTCGACAAGCTTATGAATAAAGATAAAGGACCAGGACTGGCTGGTCCTTTATCAATTTGTTGATGGCTTTATTTTTTCTTATTGACCCATAACAAGCTTCTCCAAAGGAGAATCAACATCAGTCGGATGCATAATAGCACCAACAATAGCACTATCCCAGTTTTGGGAAGTAAGAGATTGATGCGGAGAGATGTATTTGGGTACATCAATAATCGAAATAGGTTTATAAGCTGTCTCATCTGTAAAGTTTGTCATCCTAAAGGGCTTATTTAAGTCATTAGGATCTCTACATGTTTCACTTATAACCATTCCGAATACTTGAAGATTAACTCCATAGTTACCGCCATTTAAGGCAATATTCTTAGGGAAGTAATCTTGAAGTTTTCCATAAGGAATTGTGGTGGGAAGCTTACCATATAAGAAGACTTTATAAAAGTCCTCCACACTACGAAGTTCTTGAGGAACTTTTGTAGTGACAATGATAGCATCACCTTTCTTATATCTAAGAAGTCTATAGTCGCGAGGCTCTTGAGTTTTCGTGAGCTTCACGTTTTTCATCTTTTCCATGGAATAAGGTCTAGTAAGAAAGACAGAAGGGAAATAAAATCTCTTCAATCCACTATTCTTACCATTCTTATCGAAAACAGCATAGTCAAGGATACCAATTAGATTAACTAGATCTCCTTTAACTTGTGCATATTCTTTTTGAAAGAATTCATCATATACATAGAAGATAAATTCTCCATCTTCATTGAATATGATGGACTCACCATCTCGTTTAACGAAACTGGGAAGTCTTTCAGCCATTTATATCACCCTTTACGACGGCAGTGCAGTTCTCTGAACGATAACAGCGGTAATTCCACCAAGCCAATCATAATTGGTATTCTCGTTGACGAGAGGAATCGACCAGCTTCCATTGGTGTTGACAGCAGCGTTAGCTCTAACTTTACCAGCTCCGACAAATTGTGTTGCATCCAGATCATAGATCGAGATATCGGTATCGAGCTTCAGAGTAGCAACAGACATGATTCTTCCAGAATAGCCAGTATTGATAGCAACACTAGCACTTCCAGCAGCCGGTACACGAATATTCTTATAATCAATATAGCCAACGGTCATATTGATCGGCTGGAAGGTACCATCAGAATAGAAGCACACATTCTTATCAGTGGTACTATAATAGAAGTGACCACTTTCAGGATAAAGAATGCTACTAATAGAGCCAGTAACAACATGAACAACCTGTCCAAGAGGTAAACGATCACCAGCTAATGTATCGCAATATAAATTACCAGCATCTCTGGTGACAATGAAGGTACCGGAAATAAAAGACTGAGAATCGAGTTCAGACTCTAAGCAGTCTCTAAACTTAAAGAAAAACGGCATAATAATACACTCCTTATTTAGGATATTAATAAGATGTGAATTGATTTAGTGTAATTATTCCTCAATAGGAGTATCAGTGTCAACAGCAGTATCCAATTCAACAAAATCTGCAGGATCGAGCTTTTCATCGGAGATAATCTCATCAGAGATCTCACCAGTCTTTTTGTTTTGGATCTTAACTCCCTTATCAGAATAAAACCTGGATTCACCAGGCATATAAGGAACTTCAATGATCATCAAAATATCCTCCCTATACTATAAATTATTTTATTGTTTTTTATACAATAAAAACCGAGAGGGACCGAAGTCCCTCTCGATAAGTTTGACTTTTGATGTAAGTGAATTACATCGTGGTCTGCCAGCTGAGAGCATCGGCGATAGCCTTAACGCTAGCAACCTTAGTGGTCTCAGAAGCATTCGCAGCGACATCCTGAACGATGGAGTTGGTCTTGAGGTCGTCAGCATACTTCTTGACAGCAGCCTCAGTAGCCAGGGTATTGGCAGTCGGCGTATCAGCCAGAGTGGCACCACCGATAGCCTTACCACTGTCGGAGAGCTGACCATCGTTGGTCAGGGTCGGGAGATTACCAGCGGTAGCGCCAGCAACCTTAGCGATCTTGCCATCGATGTTGGTCTGCAGAGCAGCACGAATGGCCTCAACAGCAGCCTCGGTAGCCAGGGTGTTAGCGTCATGATCAACGCTGATCGTGCCGCCGCCGATCTTCTTGCCGCTATCAACAGCCTGACCACTGGCGTTAACCGTCAGAATGTCACCATTGGTAGCATTATCGACCAGCTGCATGTAGTCGCTCAGATCGGTCGGAGCAACATACAGACCCTCGCCAGCAATAACCTTGATCAGGTTATCAGTATGACCAGCACCAGCGGCCAGCTTGACATCAGCCTTCAGGACAGTGCCCTGCTGGGTGTTGGTAGCAGTCAGGTCAACGCTATCGGTATCGGTAGCGCTAATGATGCTGATCAGGTCGGCAACATCGATATCGACGTAGTCGGTCTTCGCATCATCGAAGTACAGCGTGATCTTACGGGTCGTGGCATTATACGTACCACTCTTCACAAAACGCTCGAGGTCGAGGTTGATGGAAGAGAGCTCAGTGCCAGCCTTGTCCTTGATGGCAAGCTTGCCCGTAGTATCATCATAGGTGATCTGGCAAGCCAGACCATTCAGAGTGACCTGCTTCTTGCCGTCCTCACCACCAGTGAAGGACAGAACCTTCGAGGTGGAATCATAGGCAACAGCATGGAAGAAGGTCTCGGAATCGCCGATAACGTCAGCGACGTAGTCAGCAACAGCCTTACCGGAAACGGGATCGGTGGTGTTGGTATCGTCGAGAGTAGCGACGACAGGATGGATGACCCACTGCCAAGCAGTACCATCATAGGTCTTAGCAGCCAGGGTCGCCTTGGAGACGTACAGCTTACGACGGGCCGGGTTGGTGATCTTACCAAGCTCGGTATCGAAAGTAGCACCCGAAGCGGTATCATCGACGAAAGCAATTGCCTCACTAAACGGCAGAGCGCCCTTGTAGATCTCGCCAGTGTCGCTCAGGAAGTACAGCTTGTTCTCGTCATAGGTGCCTGCAGCATAATAAGTAGCAGCAGTTACAATGTGCCAAGAAAGCATAGGTATATTCCTCCTTATAATTATTCTTGGACTCCGAATTACTTGATCGGATTATTATATTGTTGAAATACAAATCCGACCTTTTTTTCTAAAAAGTCCTATACAGAATATCACTATCTGTATAGGACTCTATAGATTACATATAGTCTTTCCAGCTTAAAGTATCATTAAGACCCTTAACTTTAGACGTTTCAATCTCGTTGACGTAAATCACATTCGTGTTCGTCTTAAAGATAGTGCTGTTATCAGGAGTCAAAGTCTTCTGCTCAACGGACGCTACACGTTCACTGAGAGCACTTACTTCTCCTGAGAGGCCCTCAACTATGCTTGAGAGTCCTTCTATAGTGGTACTAGACGGCTCATACCATGCAATGACAAATTCGCCGCCTTCATTACTTGTAACCTTAGGCTCAAGGCCAGCCTTCCAACCCTCAGTAAGTTCATACCAAGGAGTAGGATGACCGTCTCTAGGGGCAAGAACCCATATACGATTTTCAAGTACACACCAACTCATAATAGATCCATTATGAGCATGGCAATAAGTACCATCTTCAATTTCATCGGAGATGACAGGCATATCGGTAGGATAAACCCAGTCTTCTCCTTCGATAATGGTATCCTTATCATGGAAAGCATAATACTCTTTACCGAAGTTCTTCATCTGAAGGGTTTCCCCATCAGTCTTGAACTCAAGAGACTTTCCATCAGGAAGTACCGATGTACCACAGAGTCTCAGAGAACCATCGCCCTGAATGATATACATCGAGGCAACGCCCTCAGAGAAAACAGTAATCGGCATACCATAGTAATAGACTGATTCATCAGACCCTACTTCTTTAGCAGTACTTGCTGCAGCTTTAGCATCAGCAAGACTGGAGAAGAAAGATCTCGCATCAATCGGAAATGCTGAAGTACGGTTAAAAGAAACCGACAGATTCAGCAAGTTTGTAATAGGAATACGACGATCTTCTAAACCCATCGTTTAACCCTCCTTACAGCGTGATATTATATACATTGGCTGTGTCGTTAGGCTCAGCAAAGTTAATGACATATACAGAATAGTCAATTGCTTCGTAACCATTAGCACCAGCAACGGATATAGTATACTTCTTAAATGCTTTTGTGATATCCATATTAGCATTCTCATCCCAGATTCTCGTGATAGAATCATTCGGCGTAGCGAAGATGAATCTAAGAGCATTAACAGGGACAGAAAGTCTAATATTATCGATATTAGTATCACTAAAACCAGTAAGACTGCGAATATAATCGGAATCTATATTCTCAATCGCAATCTTTTCATTGACTGCACCAGCAAAAGTATATCTAGCGCCAGTAACCAGTCTATCTTCAGTGATATTAGTGACATGGCTCTCCTCGATAGCAAGAGCAGGACGAGGATTACCAAGATTTGTCAGAGGAGCTTCACCAGCACTATGATTACAATCAACGCTAATGCGATAATTAGAATCTTCAGTGATAGTGAATGCAGGCATAGTGCCTTCCATCTGATCAGAAGTATTACCCTCTGTATCAGTAACCAAAATGCTAGTAGCAACAACACCAGTAGGATCAGGACCATACTCATAATTCCCAGGAGCAAACAGGTTAGAGAATTCAGGAGTAAACTGAGTTCCTACCTCAAATTCTCCAGCATTGGTAATCGAAGGAACGATATCAGGCTGGATCACGATAGGATCTTTCTCAGTAGTATCGATGATCTTTTCGATCTTACTAATCTCAGAAGCAGCATCTTCTGCTTTCTGAGTAGCTTCATCGGCTTTCGTGCTAGCCTCTTCGGCAGCAGTTTTAGCAGCATCAGCTTTAGTTCCAGCTTCTTCAGAAGCAGTCTTAGCTTCATCTGCTTTGGTGCTAGCTTCATCGGCCTTTGTACCGGCTTCATCAGCAGCGGTTTTGGCTGCATCAGCCTTAGTTCCAGCTTCAGTAGCAGTAGTCTTTGCTTCATCTGCTTTTGTATTAGCTTCTTCTGAAGCAGTCTTGGCTTCATCAGCCTTGGTTCCTGCCTCATCTGCCTTAGTACTGGCCTCGTCGGCCTTTGTACCGGCTTCATCGGCAGCAGTCTTGGCCGCATCGGCCTTGGTACCAGCCTCGTCTGCTTTGGTGCTAGCCTCTGTGGCTTTCTCATTAGCCTCTTCAGCGGTAGTCTTAGCAGCATCAGCCTTAGTTCCAGCTTCCTCAGAAGCAGTCTTAGCCTCTTCAGACTTAGTAACTGCTTCATCAGCTTTAGCATCAGCGCTAGCAGCCTTTTCAGTGGCTTCAGTAGACTTGGTAATAGCAGTATCAGATTTGGTATTTGCTTCTTCTGCAGAGCTCTTAGCCTCATCAGCCTTAGTGCTAGCTTCATCAGCTTTTACATTAGCTTCCTCAGATTTTGTATTGGCCTCTTCAGACTTGATAACAGCCGTATCAGATTTAGTATTTGCCTCTTCTGACATGGACTTTGCTTCGTCAGCCTTTGCGGAAGCATCACCTGCGAGCGATGCAGCACCATCAGCAATGTCTTTAGCCTCATCAGCCTTTGTACCAGCTTCGGTAGCTTTCTCGTCAGCAGTAGTAGCAATTCCCTTAGCTTCATTAGCCTTGGTAATTGCTTCTCCAGATGCGACTCGTGCAGCGGTCGCATCTACCACAGCCTGTGAAGCCGCAGTCTTGGCTTCAGTAGCTGTAGCTTTTGCTTCTTCAATTGCAGTGTCAAGTTCAGTAACTTTAGTTGTCAAACCAGCAGTAGTCTGCTTAAGGATATCCACATCCTGTTTGATAACTGTAGTATCACCAAACTCGGCCATCCAGTCTTCAATCGTACCTTCATAGCCATGATCAACTGCGATCTCATAAGCGTTTTTACCAGGATCTCCCTTTTCACCCTTAAGAGAAGCTAACCACTCCTCTTCGGTACCGACATATCCACAATCGACAGCAATTTCATAGGCAGACTTACCAGGATCGCCCTTGAGAGAAGCGAGCCATTCCTCAATCGTACCTTCAAACCCATGTTCGACTGCAATAATGTAGGCGTTATTCGGGGTGATATCCTTGATCATCTGAACCTGATAGAAGTAAATACGTTCTCTCTGGCTCGAACGATCATGGGAGTAATCCAAAAGAAGATAGCTATTTTGCGGGTGTCTATAATCCACAACTACCTGCGGTATACGGCCAGTTTCATTGATATACTGGCCATTGCGGATGTAGTACACAGAATATAAGCCATCTTTGGAAACGAGGACGTTATCAGTAAGTCCTCCACCCATAGATATGCTAAGTCTATAATAGTTCTTCTGAAGTACCTCAGAACCAATAATAGGCATACTGTGTTACGCCTCCTTCTTACTGAATTATTAGATTGTTCGACTGAAATAGCCCTATGCCTAAAAAAGGCATAGGGCTTATTATAGAACTTAACCTTCTTCTCCAGCATCAGGCTGAATCGTATGCTCTCCCTCAGGGAATGGATGAGGAACCGGATCGAATGGAGGCTTAGGTCCAGGAGGCGGTCCAGGAGGGCAGGGAGGATACGGAGGATAAGGCGGATAGGGAGGCTGGGGAGGATACGGAGGTATCGGACCAGGTCCCGGGGGATATGGAGGCGGAGGGCAAGGAGGAATAGGAGGTATAGGAGGCGGTACCGGCGGCACAGGAGCCGGAGGTATCGGACCAGGTTCAACCAACTCTACTCTTCTGATATCCCTCAGCATCACATAATCCCATTTTGATTCGAAGTTAGAAGAAGAGTCAAAGCAGAATCTAATTCTATCTCCATCAGGATTATGCTTAGGAAGATTATGAAAATAATTAGGATCATACACATTATTGCTGTCACCAGCTTGCTGTGCTTGATCCTGACGTACATATCCATTTGTTGTAGGTTCTTTACCATATAACGGAAGTTCCTCGATTAAAACCAATCTGCCAGTTAATTCATAGACAGAATTGGTATTAGGATTATACCACGTTACATGATAAGAATTTCCAACTGCCATATCGACAGGTGTTACAGTATGTTGTACATCATCTTCGAAGATCTTCAGTCTGACAATAACAGATCTTACGATCATAGAAGATATACCGAGTACGGCCACGAATTGTTCACTCCTTTCAACTGGAGTAATGGGATCGACTGGAGTATGCTCTTCAATTGCAGCAATAGCGGCAATATTAGAGGTCATAATCGTATAAGTTTCATTAGAAATCAATCCACTGAGACGATCTAAATTAGCATTCAAGCATACATTACCATATTGATCTAAGAGCCTGACACAATTCTGAGCAATGTATTCTTGACTGATACCAGTAATCGTTCCAGAGGTTGTCACATACTGTTGCATATCAGGGTTATACCACTTGATTGTATACAGTTTGCCGACATATACAGGAACAGTGTAGTCTTTAAGACCACTATTAAAACTAAGCTGTAAATAAGAACCTAATTCCGCAATGGGTCCATTTACAACGTTCATACAAGTGCATTCAGTGTTTGGACTGATTACCATTGAACTCACTCTCCTTGGCTCTTATATAGTAAATCAAAGTCTTGATATTACTAATAAGTTCCGCGGAGAAGGACTCGGCATTATCTCTGCTATCATCATTGATGTAAGCAAGCATAGAGATATTCTTCAGAAGATAATAGATGTAAGCTGCATCTACCACATTATTCTTATCGAGATTGGCACAATGACGGAAGATCAGTGTAAGGAACTTATGAATTTCATCTGTAGTGATATCGGTATCTTCAGCCCAAATAACTTTGCAGACAATAGGCTCAAGAGTAGTAGCATCAGGCATACGGAAGCTGGTCTTTTCATTACCGAGATTGAGTTCTTTTGCAAAACGATTCCAATCGTTATAGTCACGACGTACATGCTTACGAATACGAGCTACGGAATCATACTGTTCTTTAGCAAAGCTAAAGGTAACAGCCTTCTCATAAGACTTAGCAATATCTCTGAGCATCTGAGCTTTTTCTGGATCTTCTTCCTGAATAGCATCAGCCATCTTAGGAAGCTTCTCGAGAATATTCTCAGCATTCTGATCTTCATACATATCAACCAGGCTAGGAATTTTCATAGCTTCCTTAATAGACTTATCAAAGTCAATAAAAGTCTGGTCAGTAGCAGTTTCAGTAATAAGCTCTTCAAGCATCATCTTAGCCATGACATTTACTTGATTAGCAGGAACACCATTCTTCGCGCAGAGCTCTCTAACCTGCTTCTTAATTTCATCCGGCATATGATTGTAAACACTGATCGACTTATCCTTACGATAAGCAATAATCAGATCAATCAAGCCAGCAGCAGCCTCATCGGAAATCTCATGAGCAGCAGCAGTATTCTTGAAATTCTCTTCAAAGTTCTTACGATCCAATGAATCGAGATCTTCAATATGAAGAATATCCACATCAGATGCAGGAGCAGCCTCACGACCAGGTTTACGGAAATCAGGCTTTCCAGCAGCATCAAGAGGGAAAGTCTCTACCTTTTTGATGATATTATTCTCAAGCTTCTCAGCATCAGAAGGAGTCAATTCATCTATATCACGAGAGCCATATTCCTTTTCCTGAAGCTCACGGATCTTATGAATATCCTCATTCTCTTCGGCATTCTTAACAGCCTCTTTGATTACTTTATTGAGAGTATCATCTCCGGTATCGATATCAACCTCTTCTGAATTCTCAGGCTCTACTGCTTCGGGCTCATTTTCTGTTTTTTTATGAATGACACTGGCCGGAATATCGAAGTCAGTACCATCAAGGTTCAAGCAATGACCCTTAACTGTAGGCTCCTTAGTAGTCTCTTCTTCTTTCTTAGGAGCGACAATCTGTACACGATTTGCATTGGGATTGTTGATCGGTTTCTGATAGAAATTGCTCATGATAAATCTCCTTTTTAGAATTGAGGATCGATTACATCAGTCGACTGAAGCATCATAGGAGCAAGAATTTCATCATTAAATCCTGCAATACTTCTGATGATGAATCGAATACTATTTAAACGAATAGGTTTGACATAGTCATTCATGATAGTAGCAAGATAATGATCTCTATAAAAGGTACCATTACCATCACTAACAATACTTAGCAGATATTGTGCTTCTTGCGGTTGTAAACCACAGTTCTGGATTATATCTTCAAGATGAATATCTGCTCCAGCAATATAGTTTACAACCATATCGATATTAGCACTAATAACTCCAAGTTTAGGATCTTTAAAGACCGTTCTTGCATAACTACTAGAAGCATCTCTGAATCTAGTAGATTCTGCTAAACCAAGAGCATCATAAAGAGTCTCGGCATTCTGAACGATATAATTTGCAAAGAATTGATCGAGATACTGCAGATAATTTGAGACAAAGAAATGATAAATACAGTGGGCTGCAGTATACATATCTACATCATCCACTGTAAAAATCAATCCATGATAATCACAAATTCTTTTGCATATCTCTTCATATGTAGACAATCTAAGAGCAGCAATTCTCTCTTGTACATCAACTGATCCATAGTAGTCTACAATCTGTTTGAAATTCATATCCCAAGCATCAACGACATTTGGATTAGCCATATATGCAGTAGGACTAAATCTATTCTGAATGGCTTGTTCAATAATAGACATAATGAATTCCGTATTAAAATGAGAAATAACTTCGGTAAGCTCATTCTCAGATACGACATTAAATCGCTCTGTATTAGTCATTGGAAATATCCTCCTTTTCTTAATTATTTTAATTAATTTGTTTAGGATGGAGTATTTAGTAAAAAATAAAAAAGAAGGGGATTTCTCCCCTTCTTCTTAATCATTTGCTTCTTTTTCTTCCTCTTCTGGACGTGTGAGCTTCTGGAAATTATAGTTGACATTTCTCAGATATGCTACATTATGCAGATCTGTTAAATAGTCATTCAGATAAGTTCCAACAGGAAGTCTGAGGCAGAAGAGAGCGCCATACTTCTCTTGATTTTCATTGGAAACCCAACGGTCGTAGTTATTGACCATTAACTTCATCCACTGATTCAGATCCTTAATATGGCTATTGTCTCTCAAGAGCCAACGGCCAATATAAATTTCTTTAGCCATTGGATCAATCTCAGGAGCAACAGTGCAGAACTGAATACCTCTCTTTTGGAGAGCAGCTCTGACACCATCATGCTGAGAAACGAAGATAAAGTCAACAGTATCGAGTTTGGATTCGATAAACTCAGCATACTTATCTTCCCATCCAGGCTCCTTCTTATAACTACTGCTGTCGGAATCAATGATAGAGAAATTATTGCAGTTCTTAGCAGCCCAAGACTTTCCAGTGCCAGGGAATGCAGAAATGACAATAGTATTCATATTTTTATTCCTTTCTTATTTAGAATCGTACGATATTGGATTTATTGTTGTTTGGATTACCGCGAATGATACCAATAGACTCAAGCGGGAAGTTACCTACATTATCACTGATGATTGTCTCATAAGCGATAAATGGTAATAACCACTGAGGAACAGGCTCATTGATCGGAATTGCTATAGACTCAATTCCTGTTGCATAATACTTATTGTCAGTCAAGAATTTAACTGCCTTTTCATATACATCAGGAAAATCTTCTTTAATCCTACCGATATTCTTCAGATTGATATCGCACTTTGCAATATCGATAGAATTTCGTTGATCTAAGTCTAGTGTTTCTGTTCCATCTTGATGCAAAGCATTATAAGCAATACTTGCTTTAATACCTTGGATTCTCATAGGATCTCCATAAGCTGCTTTGGATTTTACCTTTGCAGGTTTATAGAATTCCTTCTTGCCACTATGAATAGAATCGAATATTTCTTTTTCAATAATGGCAAGAGCTTTGATCACTTTAACCTGCTCAATTGCAGGAGTATCAAGAATCTCATTAAAGAGAACTTTCTTCAGTCTCTCTTTAATAGCATCATTAGAAGTGGACTTATTGAATGCATCCATTCCTTTGGTATCAAGTGCTTCACTCTTCGGAACATAGTTTCCCTCTTGAAGCTCAATATTAGATCCATAATGCTTCTTAGCATCAGTGAGTAATACTCGCTTCATTAAGAACTCTGTCTTCGCAAAGATCAAGCATTGCATATTCTTAGGAATAGGATAGTTTTCATTTGCTGGAATAAATGCTTGAGAATTTTTAGTATATGAATACATATACTCATTCAGCAACTTAGAGATACAATGTGCAAGAATTGACAGAATGGAGTGACGAAGTTGATCTTGAGGAATTACCACAAACGGATTTCTCATTCTCTCAAGTTCAATGACTTCATCATTGCCAAAGTCATAATCCTTGATATCATAAGTTACAGGTTCAGTCTTTTCAGTGATATAGTTGTACTCTGTTCTCTTAATCTTCATATCAATCCCATTAGTCTTGGGAAGTACGAAACGATAGAAAGCATCATACGAAACTATAGCACTATCGGTATCTTGGATAATACTGACGGAACGAATTAACTTCTCCATCTTATCCAGTCTATCGATAATCTGATGATTATAAAAGACATACTCTCTCAGTAAGTCGAGAAGCTCAGAGACTTCGGGTTTAACTTCTTCGGGAACTTTATTCGAGTCTCCCCACTCACTATCAAGCTTACAAAGGATTCTTACAATCAGATCGGATACATAGACATTATCACAGAACTCATAGAGATTATTACGATAATAAAGCCTATTGAGTTCGGGCTGATCTAATTGATTAATCATTTTCCATAAGATCATCATATCCTCTTCAGAGGGGACATAATTGAATCCACAGGAAGTGATAATCTTATAGAAAGTTTCCTGAGGCCCAGGTACATGATTCAGAATCATATGATCATCGATACTATAAGAATCGTGAATCGTATGCTGAATAAATGTAACTACCTCATTTAGACTTCCAAACGGGACATTGTTATCGAGAAACATCTCAAAGAACAATGCCATTGCACTATTAAGACTTCTACCTTGAGCTGTAACAGAAGCCGCAGTATAGAAGTTATAATAGAAGCAGCTCGGCATACCGATTGCACCATAGAATGCATTCGCGTCAAGCTTATACAGTAGCTGAAGTAGTGAATACTTCTGAAAGTCAAACGATCCTTTCGGATGTTTAAACATTTCTTTCTTCACTACATCGCGCTGGTTGATGAAGTTATCTACCATGTAGTAGAATGGATGTGGTACCTCAGCATGCTGAGTAAATAAACATCCATAGGTAGTCATGATAGGCTTCTTAGATAAAATATAGTGTGCTAATTCAGGTATAGTTGTCTCTACTGTTTGTTTCTTATATGAATTATCGATAGTAGCTTTGTGATACTTGATATTCTCAGCAATAGCTCTATCGACACCATACGAGATTTCAGTTATATTCAATTCAGGAAAATATAGCTGAAGACATTCAATAGCAGATTCTCGATAATTCTTGACTGCTAAATTGTCCTTATAAATTCCTTTAAAGTTTGTATCAGGAACTATTTCAGGCATAGATTTAGCTAGTCTCATTTCTGCATATCTACTCATGATATTCTCCTTTGAGATTTACTTATTAAATCGTTTTAAGAGAAGTATATTTTAGTCATCCTCCTCCTCATCATCATCCGCTTCATACTTATTAAAATCTATTGGTATACGTCTAATTGCCATTTTAAGAGTATTAACGACTGGCTGATATGATGAAAACTCTGTTGCAGAAATCATAATTCTTCGGATTTCATTATTATCAGGCTTCCACTTATACTCAGCAGAAATAGTGCAATTTTGCTGAAGTTCTTTCTTTACTACATCTTCTAATGACCAAGAAGATGTGCATAAATTAGAAAATAATGCATTGAATTCTGCATTATAGAAGCAATATACTTTGAACGATGCATAATATGCACCAACAAAGACTTCTGAAAACTTATATCCATCTTTTGCATATGATGCTATTTTAGATTCGTATTCTTCAAGCAGATTGTAAATCTGCTTGACCTCTTCTCGAATACCTCTTGACCATGGGATTAAAAGCTCCATAATTTTCTCCTTCTTATAATTCGATAGTAGATTCGAGATAACTAGTGAATTTCTCGAAAGCCGCTATCAAATTATCATAATTTTCGGCAGATTGATCTAACTCGATATCCCACCGAATTATATTATCGCTTACTCGGTTGATATCGAACTTAGTGCATTCAGGAATACCATCAAAGATGGTTTTAATACTGGGGATAATATTATCATCACTATGAAAGATATTTCCTCCAATAGCAGACAACTCATCGTTATCAATTCCTACACTTATCATTTGAGTATAGAGCTTCTTCTTGAAATTAGATAAAGCATTAAGAAGCTTAGCATTCTTATCATACTCAAAATCAATCGTTAGACTGGCATATTTTCCAAAACTACAATCCAACGAAGAAACTGTAATCTGAAACATATTTTCATCCTCCTTTAATTAAAGCAAATTGATAAATGTTTTGAAAAATCTCATTAATCTTTTCTATCTCCTTTCACATTAATAATATGCAATCAACAATCAATTAATTCGATTCCAATTTTTAAGGAGGAATTATAGATGGCTACGTCCATTTTGTTTGATGAGAGTGCTACTTTAGCACCTAAGAGTATCTTTAAAGACACCAAGCCCCTTCAGGAGGCTTTTATCTTCCAGGAGCTTTCTCGTCTTTCCAAGAGTAAGCTTCATGAATTTGTAACTGGCCCTGAGGCTAAATATCTGATCGAGAATGACATCATTTCTGGTGATACGCTTGAAGCTCTTGCTAATGAGGAATATACTGATCATGCTATGGAGTTGGTTGTTTCTCATATGGCTAAAGAGAATGAGGATGAGCGTTGGAATGAGTTAGTTCGTCATCGTGCTGAAGAGCGTAGACTGATGAATGAACTGATCGGCGAGTATGGTGATGCTGCTAAGACCTATGCAGAGAATGCTCGTACAAACTTTGTAGCTAAATATGTTCCCAAGAGCTATCTTGAAGACTAAAGATCAGATCAGAAAGATATTATAAAAATGAAGTTACTACCCGTTAACTCGGGTAGTAACTTTTCTATGGGGGTGTATTTATGGATAATAACAATAAATCATTGAATGAGATATGTAAATTATTTGTTGAAGATGCGATTATATTAGGAGTAGATTATAATCGCAAAACGAATTTAATTGATATCACATTGTTTAAAGATCCAACACCTGAAAGACCAATAAGAATGAAACCAGTTAGGGTATCAATCCCTATTTCATCTATTTCAGAAGTTATAGCAACAGCTATAATAGAGTCAGATCAAGCAAAATTTATATAAAAGGATGATGAACCGTGCCTTACAGAGAAACCAGAAAGAAAGCAAATTGGACTGAAGATGATGCCGAGTTCATGAAAGAGAACTTTCCTGAACAAGGATCAGAATGTTTTAAGAAATATCGAGAGAAAGGAATAAGCTATGACCAATGTAGATATTTCATTATCACATTAGGTTTGCTTACAAGTAATAAACATGGCTAAATCATACCTAGATCCTAAGAAGGATAAATACTATCATCATACTGGAGTAGCAAAATACTCTGGCGAAAAAGCAGAAGCTCATTTCTATCCAGACATCACAGATGAGATGCTGCTTTCTAAGAAATATAATATCGAATGGACTCTTTCATATGCAGACTGCCTGAAGAAGATTAATAATATTGAAGATTTTCATACTCCTCAGATGGCATTCTGCAATCCAAGAACAGCAGAGACTTATGATTGCTTTATTCATAAGATCAATCCTACCGATAATACACAAGAAGTAGCATTAGTAGGATTTAATTCTGTTGGAGAAGTTCAGGTTAAAGAATGGGTATAAATTTACCCATTCTTTAACTTTTTGATAACTCTATGATTATGGAGGAATGACACACATGTACGATAAGCAAACACTTGAACTTAAGCGATTGGAAAAGGTATTCAATAATCTGCATCTCTATCCAAGAGAAGAAGATGATGATGAGGATACTGAACAAGACCGTATTCAACAGCAAGTCGAAGTAGATAAACTCTACGATGTTGTTAATGAATATGGTTCTCCGGAGCTTCTTGAAGCAATTAGTCCAGAAGAGGTAACTGACATGCCAGCTTTTGTTGCTGCAAGAAAGAAAGAAATTCAAGATGCTATTTCTAACTCTGTCCCCTGTGATATGAGAAAGAATCCTCTTGAGAATTTCGACAACTATGGACCTTATAAGTCGATTGCTCTTGGTCTTAAGATGACTGTCGATGTCGCTAAGATCAATAAAGATAACTGGGAAGATCACTATAGAGGGATTATCAATATCCTTAAAGATGGTATCTTCTCATTGTATGTGCAAAAGTATTTCTTAGAGATCAATTTCGGTAGAGGAAAGATTTGCCATCTGTCTATTCCTGATTACTTCTTCAATCTTATTATGTGGAAGCCAATCATCTTTATCGGACAGAAGGTTAAACCTAAGAATCTATTCTTCCCTAAGAATATTACTGCAAAAGATATCAAGAATTATATTGATGATTTTGTCATCAATGATAATCGCATTACTCACTCTACAAGAGAGCTCAGTATTACGATTTCTGATACTCTGTATCATTATCATGATATTGAGCAGTTTGCAAACTATCTTTGCAATACTCTTAATCTTGAAGACTCTGCAGAATTGATGGATAGAGATCCAAAGTTCTTTAAAGCGCTTCATGGATCTTATTCTGGTCTTCAGGTTGACCAAGTTAAGTCTGCTATCATGGCTGATGCTAGAACATCAATTGAACGTATTGAAGTTTCTAAGAAACTTCTTGGATATGATCATTGTCTTGCTGATGCTTGGAGAGCAAATGAAGGTATTAATCCGAAGCAATATGCAGAATTTACTATTGCTATCGGAATTAAGCCGGATGGCCGAGGAGGTATCTTCCCCGAGATCGCAGATACATCATTCATTGGTGGAGGTCTGATTGATCCGGTTAATTACTTTATCGAGAGTTCTACTTCTCGTATTGCTCAGATCTTGAAGTTTAAGAACGTCTCTAAATCGGGTACTCTTGCACGAATCATGTCACTGAATAACATGGATTCGTATCTGTATCCTGATCCTAATTATGATTGTCATTCTCGTAATCTTATTCCTACGATAGTCAAGACAGATGGACATTTAAAACATCTGAATCTTAGATTTTATCGTTTGGATCCTATGGGACGAGAGATGGAGATCAATTATAAGAGAGATAAGCATCTGATTGGAAAGACTATCTATCTTAGATCTCCGTGCACTTGTGCATCTGCTGCTAGAGGGCAGGGTGTATGCTATAGGTGCTATGGTAATCTCGCATATTCTGTATTTGATATTGTTACCAAACAGGGTATCAATATTGGACGTATTGCATCTGAGTTGATTACAGCAAAGCAAACTCAGAAGCAACTCTCCGCAAAACACATTCTTGAAGCGTCTGTCGATCGTATTGAATGGGAAGAAGGATTCGATAAGCTGTTTGATATGGAGAATACTGTTATTCGTATCAGTCAGTATGTCGATAATCCGTCTGACTTCCGTATGTACATTCGTAAAGATGCTATTGAAGCAGATACCGATGAGGATGATGATGACTCTGAAAATTACGATGAGTATATTTCTGAGTTTGAAATTGTCCAGAAATCGACAGGCCAGAGTTGGACTATTCGTACGAAAAATCATGAGCATCTCTATCTTACAAATGAGATGAATGCTGTAATTCGTAAGAAGGCTACACCTTCTGGAGAAAGGCTGAATATTCCCATTTCTGCACTTTCTGATATTCCTCTGTTTTATCTCAAAGTGCAAAACAATGAGCTTATCAAGATCTTGAATAAGCTTAAGCATCTCTATAATAGAGGAGAAGAAGTTAAACGTTATGACACCATTCCGGAACTCTTGCAACAGATTCTCGACACCAACATTGAAGGAAGTATGGACATTAGTGCTGTACATTACGAGCTCATCCTGTCTAATCAGATTAGGGATATCGACGATGTACTGGAACGTCCCGATTGGGATCAAATTAATCCTCCTTATCGTATACTTACTCTTGATGAGGCTCTTACAAAGAATCCTTCCGTAACAATCGCACTGTCTTATCAGAAGATTACAAGAGCTTTGTATGATCCTCTTACCTATCGTAAGCATGGTCCTAGCTTTATGGATCTATTCTTTATGAATAAACCTCAGCTTGTCATTAGGGATATTACTCCTGCTGATACAGAGGTTGTAAAGCGTGATCCTGGTGAGCTTTATGAGCCGTTTACGAAATTGGAAGATAGTGATAAGGTTACAGCAGATAGTTCTGAATTTGAGGATGATTCTGAAATCCTTGATGTCGAAGAATAATAAGAAAAGGCCTTCGGGCCTTTTCTTTTTTCGTAATTATTAAATCCTTTGAAGATATATTATTATTATGATGGGATAAGAGGATATGGCCAGTTCTCCTATCTCAAATATACTATAAAGGAGATATAAAGAATGGAAGAATTAGCATTAGGGCAGGTAATAGCCTGCAAAATTGGTTCACTTGGCAAGCAAAGAAGAGTTATGGGTATCATTATCGGCAAGGATACCCAAAATGGAAGATACAATTGTATCAAGATTTCGAGTGATCCTATTTTTAACAACCTTCCAAAAGTAAATGTAACAGACAAAGGCACAGTTATCGGCGTGTACAATGTAGAACCCAATACTTTCAATACCGCATCTATTGTACACATATACGACAATATCGGAAGCGTCTATCTAAATGTGATCGAGTTTTATGTTCATATTCTCATGGGCTATTTTACCGTTGAGAACGGAGTAGTTACGATCTTACCGTACACATACAATCCTATTAGAGGTATGCTGTATGGTATGTGCGGACCCAGCAATAACCTGTTGGACTATCATCAATCTTCTGCAGTAATTACTCCTAGCACCACTACTGTAGTTCCTACAAAAATTAGTAGCGAACATGCCGAAGAAAAGAAATCCCAAATCGACAAGTTCAATGAACGAGTGAAAAAGTTCGAGCAACAAAAGAAAGAACAGCGTGAAAAAGATGAGCACGACGCTGTTCTGAAATACGTAGCTCGCGCTATCGAATCCAAGAAATCTGATGAAAAACCTGACGAATCTGAAAAGAAATCCAAGGCTGGTATTCGCCCTAGATTAGTAAAGGATGATACAGTCAATAGCGTTGAAACTGATAATGGTAATAGCAATGGTAATACTAATATCATTGATAATATTGCTATTTCAGATTCAGTAAAAAATGAAGTCGATCTATTATTTAAAGAGTATTCTAAATACGTTATAGACGATAGTCTTCCTATTAGATCGATTTATAGGAAATTTGTTAAACAAGAAGCCGTTAGGTTCGATCATGCTAAAACAAACTATATGAGCAGACGGAATATCGAGCTACTTGTTTCAACTCCTGGTGAAGTACTTGTTAGAGCTGGGCTCTATAAATCAATCAATAGCTACTATTGCTATAAGGGCATGGCTAGACTGCTTATAGAATGCGTTACGGATAACTGTGATCCTTCTACTAAAGCCTGCGATTGTAGAACTATCAACAAATACACCAATCCCATGGAGAATGTAATTCTTCGTGATCTTATCCTGGAAGAAGCGAAATCTAATAAGAACCTTATAGACATTTATCGCGATATTACATCTCTTGAGCCTAATCTCGTTTGCTCTTATGGACACTTTACTAGTTGCTTTAATAGATACATGTATGAACACGGTAACGGATACAAGTATAATATAAAAGTAGAGTTAAATGGGTTCATTAAGAGATTTAGAACCAGCAAATTATTCGGCAATTATAAAAATATCGATGCAATTATAAATGACTATAGAGCATCGTATGATGATGGTTCCATTAGTCAATATTTGGATAAATCCATTATTTATAATGGGACATGTATTGAGGACAAGATCGTGTTCTATTACCTCCTGTATTCGAGAGAAAATAATACAATGGTATACAAGATTGTAATGGATTTTAACGATATTGCCGAATGGTTTAATACCCATTCTATCAAAGACTGCACTCAGATGTTGAATGCCCCTATCCACAATTGCTATGGTAATGTAAACTTTGTATTCTTTAAGATTTGGTCCCATTACAAATTCGCAAAGAATAGTGAGATCAATCAGCTTAAAAAGTATGCAGATCAACCCAAAAATCTTTCAAAACACCTATATGCTCTCATGATCCGCTTAAGGATTATTGAAAGTAAAAAGATGAAGAAAGAGATAGAAAATATTACTCATGTTTCAGAAAAGCAGCTTCGTAATGCAGTTGCTAATATGAGACACCCTGAAGATACAAAGATCGTTGACATTATCTAATCTCTAGCATGAGAAACGAGGGAGTAAATCTCCCTCGTTTTCTTTTTTAGTTACATATTATCATCATAATAAAATGAAAGGGTATGAATAACACATGAAGGCACCACATAATCTAGCAAAGTACAGTTATCCAGAAACTGTATTTAATAAATATGGAGAACCAAAATCTAAATCTGTAGTAGTAAATAATAGAATTAGAGATTTCAAGATTGCTACTCGTAAGCTATATGATGATAATAATCGGATGTATCAAGCGACTAGTACATCCCTTTTTCTATTATATCTATTTTCAGATATTAAGTTGCTCTATGAACCTATTTGTTTTAAAGCAGGAATCCCTGTTCATCAGATCTTCAATATGCTTCATGAAGATAATGATAAACATGATTTTGGTATTAAGATCAATAATAATTGTAAATTTATTGATGCTTATACATGCAGAGATATTCTGATGTATGATTCTAAACAATATGCTAAACAGCATGGATTACGTTTAAATCAGGTTAGGATTCTTAAGAAAGAACTTCGATATATTCTTGGAATTACTGGATTTGAAAATAGGAGAAATCATGGATAAACCGCATGAAATTGTAGTCTATAGAACCCATGCAGAGATTACAAACTACGAGATGGGTGACTTTCCTTATATTGAAAAGAAGCATTTAATTAAGAAAATGATTACAAAGACATACTTCAAACTAGAACCAAAAGGAATGGAGTATGATAGTGAACGAAAAGTATTAATGCTTCCTCGTGGAGTTGATATTGATAAAATGAAATGGATGCTCGGAGATACTACTACCATTAGGGTTATTCGAGACTTTGATCCAGCAGAACCAATGGATCGTCCATTGAATATCAAATATACTCCAAAGAATGAAGACCAAAAACTTGCTATCAAGTTTATTATGGGTATGAATCCTTATGAGTATACTCAGAATTATACAATGCTATCATTGAATCTGAATACTGGTAAGGGTAAGACCTATTGTGCAATTGCATCTCTTTCTCTTAGAAAGATGAGATGTGCAGTTGTAACAACCACATCTGGTTGTCTCGATCAATGGTATAATTTCTTTCAAGAGTATACAGATATTACTCCTGATGAAATATGCTATATTACTCCAACCAATATGAGAAGAATTATGTCTACTGGAAAGAAGTATTCTGTTTATCTGATGCTCCATTCTACAGTAAGAGCATATGCCAATCACTATGGATGGTCTGGAGTAGGAGACTTATTTAAGTTTATGGGAGTAGGTATTAAGGTATATGATGAGTCACATCTTGATATGGATAATATGTTTAGGATTGACTGTGCTACTAATACTTTCCTTACTCTCTATCTAACTGCAACTCCAAATAGATCTTCTTTTGAAGAGAATGAAATCTTTAAAGAGTACTTTACTGGTACTCCTTTTATCGATCTCTTTAATAGAGATTTAGATCCTCATACAAAATATGCAGCTATAAAATTCAATTCTCAACCTTCTGCAAAACAGATGTCCGATTTACAGAATGCTTATGGATTGAATCGTTTAGGATATACCGGTTATATCATTCGGCAAGAATCATTCCATCAGTTACTGCATATCTTGGTATCTCAAGCACTTAATAAGCCTGGTAAGTCTTTATGGTATATTGGAACCAATGCAGGAATACTCTATATAAGAGATTGGCTTATAGAGAATTATCCTGAGTTGACGAACTATGTAGGGACTTATTATGGTGAAATAGATAAGAATGATCGACAAGCTGAGCTTGAAAAGAAGATTATTCTATCTAATACTAAATCTGCTGGTGCAGCAATGGACATTGCTGGATTAGTAGAAACAATTGTATTAGCGGAACCTTTTAAGTCAAAGGTTTTAGCACAACAAACGTTTGGTCGTACAAGAGCAGATGGGACTATCTATAAAGACATTGTAGATACTGGATTCCCTCAATTGAGAAAGTATTACAATGCAAAGAGACCTGTATTTGCTAAATACGCTACCGAATGTGTTGAAGTAACTATGAAACCAAATGAATTAGAAGATAGAGCTAATAAAATCATTCAAGAAAGAAACCATCTATATACTCCATTCTCTACATTAGATGAACGTACAGGAGAAATGGTAAAGAAATATAGATATGTCTTTTTTGATGAATCTGGGAATCCCAGTTAAATCGTAATAATATACATCAATGATTGTATATTATTATATTGAGTAGAGAGGCTTCCACGGCCTCTCTATATCTTATTAAGAGGAGGACATTTTTATGTCTATTAGAATCGTGGACCCGAGTACCTGGAGCGTGTTCGACAAAATGTTCGGCACCAACACTGTAGAGGAAGCCAATGAGCTTGGCATCATCTACGACGGTTGGAAGCGCCCGACGAAAGCTGAACGGGAATCGTTCCAAGGTCAGCGCCCCATTATCGGAACTGAAGAGTTCCAGACTGTGGCTTTCAGTAATGAACTGCTGAAGGTCAGAGACAGCTTCGCTTTCGACAAATCCATGCTTGACATGGAAGCCGAGGACGAAGACGAGGTCTTTGAGAAGGCCCTTGAGGTCGTCTCAATCATGATGTCCGCAGCTAAAGTTCTCCCTCTCGACCGGCTAGAGAAGGCTAAGGATATTGTCAGGACTTGTGCAGAAGTCCTGAAACGATACTTGCCTGATTTTCAGAGCATCACCAAGCTGATGACTCTTGCTCCCGCAATCAAGCCCTATGAAACTCCGCTGAAAGAGTTCAGTAAGGCTCTTGATGAGGCAATCGGAATTTTGGCAGTCGGCGATTCCAATTCCATCACCAAGGCGGCCGATAAGATCCAGGATGGAATCCGAGAGGCGAAAAAGCTGAAAATCAGCAAGATCAATGATGCTGTCAGCGGCATCAAGAAAGATGACATTAAGTCTGGTCCGAAAAAGGCCAAGACTGAGGATCCCAAGGACGAAGCCAAGTCCGAGGAGAAGAAGGAAGAATCTAAGACTGAAGAGCCCAAGGCTGAGGAAGCAAAGACTGAGCCTCAGAAGAAGGCGGCGTTCACTTCGATTACTGATGATCCTAACAATCCCTTCGCATGGTTTATGAACCAGAAAGTTGATGTAAACCCGATCGACCCTTTGGGAGGGAAGAGTTTCCCGGAAGCTTTCCGTGGGGACTTGAATGGCGGAGTATATTCTGATAAACAGGCTCCCGATTTCATCACACAGAACCGCATGGACGTACCGAAGCATGATCCTGTGGCATCTGCCTTTCAGCCCATAACCCAGCAGGAGGCTGAATATCTCGGTAGCGTCCTCGGAAAGTATCCGTGGATCAATAAGATCATGACCATTGCTAACGGCAATGGCTATTTGATCCATCCGGAGGTTATCCTCGATAATAACCAACAGCTTGCACTATTGTTCGTCAGAACATTCAACAACGGGAACCTCGTATACCTCCCCGATAAGTCATTCATCATCGACTTTGGAAAGGTGATCGACAATCGGTATGGCATTTGGCCCATTGCAAACCCGGATGGAACCTATAGTGTCCTGGAAGATGCCCAGGTAGTCTATTCTCTGTTCAAAGACAAGGGAAAGATCCGCGAGCTTGATGAAGAGTTCATGGACAAGCTCTTCAAATATGGCTTGAACGGACTCGATGAACCGACTCGCAAAGCAAGCATCCTGTACAACGAAAGGATGCTTATCACCAATAGGAGAATCAATCTTCGCAGCATGTCCTTTAAAGATATGGGAGCTGCGGAGAAGAACATCATTCGCGGCGCTTGCATCAGAATGGCAACAAAGTTGGATCCGGCTTATGGCCGATTCAACTTCGTCAATATCCTTGATGATAAGCAGACATTCGTACTGACAAATGATGGTGTCGACGATAATTACCTCGTCCCGAATATTATGAAACGTAGGAGGGTCGATATCTATTGTACCCCCACCATTGAGGATGGTCATACTGTTCTCATTAACAGCAATACCGGTACCGATATCAAGTATGATCTTGATATTGTATTCGATGGTGCGGCAGCTCCTGAATGGTATACCAAGAAGCTGAATGCCAAGAAGGAGAAGTCTGAACAGAAGAAAAAGAAGGAGGAAAAGACAGAGCAGAACAAGTCCGAAAAGAAACCAGATAAAAAGGAGGATAAGAAAGAAAATGTCGCATGACGGTGAACTTCTCTCCATGGAGGCCCTTAAGTGGCTGAAGTCTGTTGACTATCAGTCCAAGTCCCATGAGGAGCGTATGGCGTTGATCAACGCCGCGAAGATCGCTTACCCCAACAAGGAAGAGGCAGATCCCGCGGCTGCATTTTTCGCAGCGCTTGGGCTCGCATAACCCTACTCGCCAATGGTTTTCTACAACATCGGCAACAGCATAGTAGGGTAGAAAGAACAAGCCCTGGGATAAAACCCAGGGCTTTTCTTTTTTATAATTGGATATTATTACCATGAGGTGTAATAGTAATGAAAGAAAACGAACGTAATTTCTATGAACCATTCGAGATAATTAAATTTGAGAAATTTAGTGATGACATCATTCACGTTGGACGTGGACTGATTTTAAGAATAAATGTAGCTCTCGCTAAGTCATTTAATGATAATAGATACTTCTTTTATAAAGAATATGAGTATACTCTTCAAGGATATAAAAGAGTATCTATTAAACGAGGGTTTGATTATTATATAAGCTTAGAAGAAGTACTTAAACCAAAAGATCGTGATAAATTCTTTATTAGAATTGGATTAAGTGATTTCTATATTCTAAAACAAAGAATCGATGAAATGATTCAATGGTTTACTTCTAGTAAATATAGTAAGCTATTTGCTAAAAATAATAATGAGATGGTACTTGGAATGACCAATGTTCCTAGAATAGGATTACAAGATCTTCCTAGTGGAGTATCTCTCATGTTTAATCCAGTTGTAATAGGCGTTGGAAATTCTCAAATGCCAGGTATTGCAATTGAACTTGATAATGGAAGAGATGCAGTTGACTATACTATGACAGTAGATCAATTGTTTGCTTTAAAGACAGCATTAGATGGATTTAATCCATTTATTAGTGCTCAGATCATGGTAGCATCTATGGGGATTCCTCTTGGAACTAATAGAGTGGATCTTGATGATGCGGCTAATAACCATCAACTTCCTGCATTGAATGAAGAAGAGAAAGTAAAGAAAACCAATACTTCTATTGAAGGAAGATTGATTGGCGGTGTTAAGAAATTGGAGGACTTATAATAATGTATAGTGTAGGGCATTATTCATTTTATGATGCTTCTGATCCTGAATCAGTTATTATAGAAGCTTATGCATCAACAGCACTATCAACGGCTAATAAAAAACATGGTAAAATAACCGATGAAGCAACAACCAATCAGCTTTTAAGAGGTCTAACAAATCAAGCTCGTTTAAAAGCTCTAAATGATACAAAGGAGTTATATGATCAGCTTGTTCATGATGATCAAACGAAAGCTGCATTTGTCCATACTCTTAATGTAAGAATAATTGATGAAATTATTCCAATATATGAACAGCATTGGATTGAATTTCTTGGGGATGGTGGATATCGAACCGATCCACAGCTTATTCGCATGGATGCATCTATTGCTAGTGCTTTAGATATCCATAATAAGTATCCAAAAGAATATAAAGCAATGCTTATGGGACTGCATAAGATGTCTTATCTATCATTTAATATCAATACAGGATATTCAAAAGACTCATTTATTACAATTAGTATCAATCAGTATATTATAAATAAATTGATTGATCATTTTGAAGGGTCTTATATAAAAGATGGTAGAGTTTTCATCAAATATAGTCCTGCTGCTGATATTGGCAATGCTATTTTACTCACAAGATTACTACACACATACTTATAAACCGAGGGAGAAATCCCTCGGTTTTTCTTTTTTATATGATCCATAAGAATGAATAGAAGTGATAGTGGTAGCCAGTCATACCACTATCACTTCTATTGACTCGAATAGGAGGTCCTTCAAATATAAATATTTATAAATGGAGGACATAACATGTCAAGATATTATAACCCTAATGCTTATTTGTCAAAGATAAAGGACCGGGACTGGCCGGTCCTTTATCAATTTGTTGAATTTAGTTTATTTTTATACACAGAGAATCAAAGGCTGATTCTGATTTGCAGCAGAGACATGAGCATCATCAAGTTCTTTTACAATATCATCTCTCTTATTAGCTTCTTGTTCTAAGTCTTGAAGTTTAAGATCGAGATTTGCATAGACTGTTTCTGCTCCATCAAAGTACTTAAGATTACCATGAAGGAATTTAGCTACATCGGCAGTAGCAAGATTCTCAAATGTTTCCATCATGGTAGGAGGAATCGTCATCAGATTAGGTGCATGCTTAATCAAAAGATGGAGAGGATAATTCTTAAATCCACGAGTGACATCCGTATGATAATTTGATTCCAAACGAATCATATTAGGAGCTTTGTACTTGACAAAGATCTGATTCAAAAAGATAGAAGTTAAATCTGCTCTCATCTGAATAGCAGCAATATCATCATAAGAATAATCAGTCGGAAGGACAGAATAGATACCAAACCCATATGCATCATGCTGAGTAGATGCATCTTGAGAAAGCATAGGGAAATCTATATCACGAATTCCTAAGATTTCAACATTATCAGGAATATACTCATCAATCAGATACCATCCATCTTGTTTCTTAAGATCGGGCCCAAGAATGATAGTCATCTGATTAGGAAAGAAACGAGAAAAAGTAGTTAAAGAGTCTTCATCAATGACTTTAGCCCACTCATCTTTAGAGAGTTCATCAGGAAGATTCAGCATTTTGGTTCCTAAACGTCTCTCAATCTTATTGAGCAGATTAGTCATCTTATTCATAGGAGCCATAAAATCATCTCCTTACTTAGATTATTGAAATGTTGAACAACTAAATAATCTAAGGTATTTTACCTGAAAGGAGTATATATAAATGTCTGAATATGGAATTTTTACTCCCTTGCTTGAAGGTAAGGATGATGAAAAAGCAAAAGAAAAATATAAAAAAGAATTTACAAAGCGCCGCATTAATGCTAATAATGCTGCTAATGAGTATACCGATAAGCGTAATAAAGTAGCCAAAGATATATATGATACAAAGCGTAAAGTTCAGGGAGCTAGTGATGATCATATTAAATATCAGGCTGAACGTCTTTCAAAAAATATTGATGACCTTAAAAAATCCAAGGAAAAAGGTCAAAAAGCGATGAATAACTATGTAAACATGTGGCGTGATAGCGATACAAAAGACAATGCTGTTAAAGCAATTAGCCGTCATGATCGTCGTCATCCAACTAAAGAAGAAGCTGGTATCTTTTCTGATATTCTTGAAACTCAGAATACTGGAAATGTTGCTGGCGGAAGCACTCAAAATGGAGCTGATGCTCCTACTGATCCTGGCAATGATCCTGCAGATGCTAAGACTTCTGCTACTGCTACCCAGGAGAATAGTATCTTCTCTAAATTCATCTAAAATATAAGAGAACCCCTTTCGGGGTTCTCTTTTTTGGTTAAACATAACCGTATTCCTTACGTTTTTTGTCGTAAGCCTTTTTAATATGCTTCTCAGAAGGAGTTTTCCAATCAGTAGCATATGGGCCAACTTCAAAGCGGCGTTTCATAGAACCGAATTTATCAGTTCTAGAACCATCCGGAGAAGTAACATTATACTTTCCATTAAAAGGATCATCATCAGATGCTTGTTTGCTCTTATTATCACGAAGTTTCTTATCAAGATCTTTTAGCTTACCTTCCATCATAGGCTCAAAGATTCCATAAGATTCATCAACAGGAGCACCATTATCATCGATACCATTACCGGTCTTTTCGATGCCATTATACTGATGCTGAATTCCATTGCAGATCTCATCATCAGGAACAAGATCGTCACGAGTCATCTGATCACCATACTGAGTGGGCTCATCAGTGTCAACCATCTCAGCAAAGATACCAAAGGACTCCTTAGTCGGATGACGACGCTCATGACGACGAGATGCATCTCTAGCATACTCAAAAGCATACTTATTATTCTTAAGAGCATTACCACTCATACGATTATGCCTACTAGTTCTATCATCAGCGATCTTATTACGCTCTTTATCTTCATCTTTAGCAGCTTTTGTCTTCTTAGGATGCAGATAAGGATGATAATTAGGATTATCTTTAGTCATTTTATTTCCAGGGACGATCACATCTTCTTCAGATTTATCATCATTAACCCTACCATGCCAATCATTGCCCTTTTTAAATGCATCTCCCTTAGGAGCTTCATAGACATCCATACCTTTATACTTTCTATTACTCTTTACAGCAGGCTCAGCTTTAAAACGCTCTTTACCAAAATCGGCATCTTTCTTAGCCTGTTCGGCTTTCTTAGCCTTATATTCCTCAGCCTGCTTGCCTTCAAACAAAGCAGCCTGATGCTCGCTAAACAACATAGCCATATTTATTTCCTCCATTTTTTAGAGTATAGTCAATCTTATACAGATTATTTGAATGTTGATGATTTCTAAGAACCCGTAAAAGTCACTATTTTCAGTTACACATTATAATCATGAATAAGAAGGAAGTGATGGTCCTCTTATATCTTAAATTTAAAAGGAGAATAATACCATGAAGCGCAACATTGATATTGAAGTTAAGGATTCTTATGTTAAGGAAATCCTCCATGCATCAAAAGCCGTAGAGTGCTACGGCTATAGAAAAGGTAGGCCAGACCCCAGCACATGGATCGAAAGATTGGAATATACACCCGATAGCTACATCAGCGCAATTCATGAGCGATTCGCGAAAGAAACAGATCAGGCATTCGCCGACAATCACACCTGCTACAAGATCGTATTCCGGAACCAAGTGTTATACGTCAGGTTTGATGATTTTCACGTCGTTGTCGGGTTTGAATTTGACCCAACTCACGATCCCTAATAAGGAGAAGGGGAAAGAATAAAGGGCGCAACAGCACCCTTTATTTTTTATCTGCCAAATACACGAGATATACGAGAAAACATAGATGACAGATTTCCTTGATCTATCTGGGTTTCTGTAGGATCTCCGTTTAGGAATACATCCATGGGGAGAGTATCCAAACTTCCAGCAGCAGGAGTTACATCATCAAGAGTTAAGTGCATATCACGAGCATATGCTTCTCTTGCTTTAGGATCCTTAAGAAGTTTCGCTAAGCAAGCAGCATCTTTAGCTTTCTCCTCTTCGAGCCATTCTCTGTACATCTTCTTTCCAGGAGAATTCTCGAGAGTTTTCATTTGTTCATCAACAATTTGCTGGGTTTCGAGATCAACACCAGTCATATTGAGATTGACTTGCTCTTTACCTTGTTCGAAGTCATAAACAGCTTCTTCAAGATCAGCATCAGTACGAATCTCATGACGCTCGATACCCCAGTTACGCATTAAGTCTCCACCTTCGTAGATGACGTAAAGTGCCCACAACCAAGAGAACACCTGGTCATCGTGAGTATTAGAAGAGTGTTCAACACGACCATTCTTCTTCACTTCCATACCACAGAGTTCATCATAGATTGTCTTAGAAATAATCTTATCCTTATGGAAATTCACACGAGATCTAAGAATTTCAATAAGCTTATCTCTTTCTTCATGTGTAGAGTCAGAGCCATATACTTTGGTAAGTTGTTTCTTACGAACAACTTCATGTCCTCCATATCTCTCTTCAATAACCCTATCTTTGAAAGAGAAGAAAAGATTACGTTTGATATTAGTTCTTAATAGAGCAGCAATAACAGTAGCACCAAAACCACCATTACGCTCAATATTAACAACTGCATTTGGCATATATTTAGAAACGATTTCCTGAATAACTGCAGCAAGATCCAATGTAGGAATCCAGTTACAGTTAAACTCGGCAGTTACCTTAGTAGTCCAGCTATCAACTATCGTTATAGCAGAACTATCATGAGAGTATCCACCGGCAACGTCCACCCCAAGGATAGGTACATGTCTTGGATCCATACGTTCATATACTAGGATAGTATACTTATTAAAGATCATAAATGAACCTATCGGAGCCTTAAGAAGATTACGAATCATATCGAGATCTTCCTTACGGAAAGGAGAATTCTCAATAGAGGGAGACCATTCGAGCAAAACTTCTCGACGGATGTCATCCCAGTTCAATTCCATATCCTTACAGAGTTGTCTGAACCAAGCTTCACTATAACCAAGCTGCTGGTAAGTGAATTGAATAAAGACAAATGTAGAACGCTCATTAGTTGCTACAATATCCATAATCTCAGCATAAGTAAGATTATACCATTGCTCAGAGAATTGAGTAGCATTACCCATGACATCATAGCAATATTGACCTTCTTCAGTAGCCAACATTCCAGGCGTTGTGGTAATAAGCATACCATAAGGTCTATGGTTATTCTTAGCATTATGTGCTGCTGTATTCCATGCAGGAACCATGTTCATATAGATGATCTTATTATGCTTAATGAACGCATACTCGTCGATATAGACTATAGACGTAGTACGACCACGCATAAGAGAAGCAGCAGAAGTCTTATCTCTAGCACTAGGAACAGTACGGATCTTATTGCCATTGATCGGATGCTCCATTGTCTCAACAGAGTTACGACCTTTAAGCTTAGATCCATCTGGTGCAAACATTGCATTCATCTGAAGATAAGAAGGAAGAAGATCTCTTGTTGTCTTCATACGAAGCAAGTTGTTCTTCGAGTCTTCAAATTTCTTATTCAAGAACGAAATTTCTGCACCACTAGTACCAAAGTTAAATAGATATAGATACCATACAACTGCACAGTATGTTTTTCCTGTCTGACGTGGTAGTATACACATTGTATTTATATTCAGCATCAGACAGAATAGCATCGCCAAGTTACCCCTATGAAGTATAAATGCAATACCCTTAGGAGCACCATCCGTAGGAATTCTTACAACTTCTCTTAGAAAATACCAAGGGTTATATATGACCTCTCTGAGTACTTTAGACTTAAGAGCAGTGGGTAGATTAGGATTATGTGGATCCACTCCTGCTAAGTCAGCATCTAAAAGAAGAAGCATGAATTCATAGTGTTGAACACCTTTATCTTTTAGATAAAGAGCCATATCAATAAATGATTTATTAGAAGTAGAGTGATGATAATATACCACTCGTTGTGTAGAAGCATATGCAACAGCCATGTTACCACCTACTTCGTTATTTTTTCATATTTTATTAGTAAGTTTGAAGCATAGAAACATGTCAGTAATGAAAACAGGAGGTTTCTCATATGGAAGACCATGATGTTAGAAAACTTGTTTCTACTGAGCCTGGTGGAGAGGGTGAACCCCCTATCAAAGGACTCGTTGAAGAAGTAACCCCGAATAAATATGATCTCGTAATCAAACCTGAAGATTGGGATACCAATCTTAGTATTGCTGAATGTGTCATCGAGATGCCTGGCCTTCATGAATCTTGCATCTGCAAAGTATTTCCCGATGATGATATGATCATGAATAAGGCTAGTACTAGAGAGGCTGGTAATAAGCTTCTTAAGCAGATCTATGATGATGAGATGCTTAAGCTGAATACGATGAATGGTAAGATCAAATGCCAATTCATTGGTGCTAAGCCTACTGAAACCATCTATTGCCAGATTGAAGAGCTTCCGTTCTTTGATGTCCCTGCATCTAAACTCGGATTGTAATTTCTCCTTCTGAAATACATAAGACTACCCACTTAAGGGTAGTCTTATGTATTTTTTTGTAATTTCCGTCCATATATACCCCTCGAACATCGTAGTAATTCTGCAAGAAGGAGGTTTAATTATGCCTTCTAATAATCAAGGGCAGAAACCACTGCCTAAGGTTACACAGTATGTACTTAATCTAGGAAAGTCTGTAGCATATGCTACAGCAAAGGAACTGAAGGGATCAGCTGAGAATACAGCTGATTTCATCGAAACAAACCAAGAACTCTTTAAAGACATCTATGCTGGTGCTAGAAACTATAAGCGGACAGCACAATTAGCACAGAAGTCTATTCAGCGTTCTAAGGTTTATGAAGCTGGTGTAGGATTAAGAGATGCCTTATTTGATTCTATCAGATCAGGTAGATTCTATGATCCTAAACGAGAAGCTGAATACCAAGATAAAGCTGGTGGAAGTCTTGGTGTAATTGATGATGGTGATGATTGGGGGTTTAACTCTAATACATTTGATATCAAGGATGGTGACGACCATACTGATGCAAATATTGTCACATCAGCAATGAAAGATGCTGCTACTGCTCAAGCTGGTATTACTGCTAAAGCTGCGGAATATTTAGCAGAATCAGAAAAAGCGAGTACTAAACTTCTCTTTGCGCAGGGAGAAAAAATGTACTCGACTGTTACCAATGGCTTAGCTGGTACGCAGACTATGCTCAAAAGGGTTAATGAGTTTCTCGAGGGCCCACTAACCACTCATATTGAGAATTCTACCAAATTTTATACTGAGACCACTAATATTCTTCGTAGTATTGAAGGACTTGTAAAAGAGTCCACTGAGATGCAGAGAAATATCTACAAGAGTAAACAGGATCAACAGTATAAACGTTCTCAGTTTGGTGAATTGGGAACAACTGCTCCTGATCTTAAGGAGTATGCAAAAATTGTTAAGAAGAATCTCTATGATGTACTTCCTAGTGAAGTTACAATGCTTCTTGGTAATGATGGAGATGATACTAATCTTCTTATGGGATTGGTAGCAAACCCGCTGGAATTCATTCCTGCTTATGCTGCTAAAGCTCTGATTCCTAAGATGGTCAAGAACTCTATTGAAGCTTTTGATCAGACTATGACAGGAGTCTTTGGTCAATTCATTGCAAGAATGAATAAAGCGGCTGCTAATCCTAACTATGATACTCCTCAATGGTTGGAGACTTTAGGTAAGATTTTTGGTTTAAGAATGAAAACCAAAACTTCTATTGATCCTTCCAAATATGAAAAGGGAGCAGTACCGTTTGATGGTATCGTCAAGAAAGCAATTATTGATGTAATTCCTGGGCATCTTGCTAGAATCGAAGCAGCTCTTACTGGAGGAAGCGAAAGAGTATTTGACTTCGAATCTGGTAAATGGACTAATATCAAGACAATTGCTAAAGAGAATAAGCAGCGTCAGGATAGAGCTATTCGAGATGCTACCTCTGAAGTTACTGGCGAATACCGTAGTTATCTTGCTGAGCTTGCCAGACATGATATGGAGAGATCTAAGGATCTTGAAGCTCAATTTGAAGGCATGCTTAGAAAGATATATGAAGATCGCGGTATCTTTGAACCATTTAAAGCTCATGGATATGGCGATGATAAAATGGCTGCTTGGGAGTATTATGGATTCGATAAAGAATCTGACTTTATTAGAGCAGCTAAATCTGTAACCAGAGATAAGGGCAAGGCCATGAATATGGCAAATGATGCTATGTATGCCATAGAATCTCTTGCTCGTTATTATGAGAATGCAGAAAGTGGTAATGGTGTTGGCTTAGGAGCCACTGCTAGACATCTTTACAATAATGCATTTGATAAATCTGGAAACAGAACTGAGATCTTTAAAGGATCTAATAATATCATCACTCAGGCTGTTGATGAATATAATCATAACCTGTTCTACTATCTCCGTAATATTCATAATATGATGGGTGGAACAGGCGCTGGTCCTGTCAATGGCCCTAGTGGTGGTGGAGGCAATGGTCCCACTGGTTCTGGTAATCCTTATAGTAGAGAAAACATGCGCCGTAGAGGTGGTAGAGCTGATGATGCCACCAGATACAGAGTCATGAATAATATCTATGAGAGTGCTAGAGCTCGTGGTGCTAATAAAGAGAAACCTCTTACTGGAGAAGAGTTTGATAAGCTTTGGGATGATAAGCAGATTGCTAGAGAAGAGGAAAAGAGAATTCGTCATGGTGAACTCGACCATAACGATACTTCATTTCTTGATTCTCTTCTTAAAGCTAGTACTCTTGGAAAGAAATGGGAAGTCATTCAGAATGGCTTGAATGCTCTTTCTAAGAAACCTGCTCTCTATCTTACTGGACTTCTTGATACTGCTGATAAGAGAATCTTTACTCTCTTCTTTGGAGGTAAAGAGACCGAAGATAAGCAGATTGTTGATAAAGATGGCAATAGAATTAAAGGTTTTCTTGACTATCTTATCTTCAAGACTCAAGAATCTTTTGATAAACTGAATGACTGGATCGATGAACATGTTCTCACAAGACTGAAGAAGTTCCTTGATGAGAATGATAAAGTCAAGAAAGCTAAGCAGTTTGGTAAAGATGTCTGGGCTCGTATGAAAGTCCAAGGTAGCCAGATCAAAGATAGAGTTAAACGTGGATGGGCTAATACCTATGGAGCTGCTTGGGATGCCTGGAAATATCGTAGAGTTCATGGAGGTATGAGTCAAGATGAGTACAGTAGCGAATGGGAAGACTATGATGATGAAGTAGAAACCTTCGCTAATGGCGGTCTTATTACTCGTCGTGGTTTAGCTGTCGTCTCTCCTGGAGAACGAATTATCCCGAATAATCGTAATCGTCAGCATAGTGACTTAGCTGCTGAAAGAGCTTTTGCTAGAGCTCATGGCCTCCATGGAGTTAATTACTATGCATATGGCTCTGACTTCTATCGGGGATATCATGGTAAGGCAAAAGATAAGGCTAAGCAAGCAGCCGATCAAGCTAAACAGACCGAAGAGACTATTAAGAAAGTAGCAAAAGAAGTCTCCAAGGGATCTGGTGGTAAAGGTATCGCTGATGTAGTAGCATCTACACTCATTGGTGGAGGATTTACTACTCTTGCTGGAGTAGTTGGTGGTCCTCTTCTTGGTGCTGCTGTTGGCTCTGCAGTTGGTATCGCTAAGAATAGTCAAACTGTTCAGAGACTTCTCTTTGGTGAAGACGTTACTGATGAGAAAGGTAATGTTGTTGATCATAAGGGTGGCTTAATTCCTCCGAAACTCCAGAAGAAACTTAATAAGTATCTTCCTACTATGGGAGACTTTGGTATCGCTGGAGGACTTCTTGGTCTTCTGACTCCTATGGGTCTGATTGGTGGAACCATGATGGGTGCTGCTGTCGGATTCGCTAAGGAGAATGATAAATTCCAAGAGTTCTTATGGGGTAATGATAAACTCGGTCCCGATAAGAAGGACGGTCTCTTTAAGAAGGAATTTAGAGAGAAGCTTAAGAAAGCTGCTCCCTCTATGCTTATTGGAGCCGCTGGTGCTGCATTGTTTGGACCCTTTGGTCTTCTTGGCAATGCTGTTATGGGTTCGGCTCTTGGATTTGCCACTACAACAGATGCTTTCAAGAATGCTATTCTTGGTAAAGAAGAAACTGATGAAACTGGCAAGAAGCATAGAGTTGGTGGGCTTGTAGGCGCTCTCTATGGAGGACTTGTTCTTCCTGTTAAACGTCTTGGATTAGAGATTCTTACACAAGGTAAGAATTTCCTTGAAAAGACAGTTATTCCTTCAACTGCAATGTTTCTGAAGAGTATAACTCAACGCATTTTCAATGGAGTCAGAAATATTGGAGATAATTTCTCTAGATTCTTTGCATGGCTTGGGGAACGCACTTCTGGTAAGCCATTAGTTGACTTTATCGGTCATACCATTGTTGGTAATGCTGCTAAGTTAGCTAAAGGCGCTCTCTGGCTTCCTGGTAAGATTGCAAAGGGTGCTATAAATGCTCCTTTTGCTGCTATGAGAGGAATCTCAAATAGAATCACTGCCAATCAGGTTAAAGGTGGTTCTGCAGATAACATGTCTGCTGCAGAGCGCAAATCCTTTAGAGCTGCTCATCCTTTCCGTACTGGTGGCATTGATGCCTTTAATAAGGCTGATACTGAGTTAGAAAGTATGAATTCTGGTGAGCTTGCTATCTGGAAAGAATCTACTGCTCTTGCTCTTAATGCTCGTAAGCATATGGGTAAGAAGATCGGTGACCTTGTTAAAAAGGCTGGAGGATATATCTCCGAATTCTTTAATCAACCCAGCGATGTTGATCATAGATATTCTAGATATAATCTTTGTGGAAATAGAAATATAAAGAAAGTTCATGTTTCTGTTTCTAAAGGTCGTTTTGATGAAGTCGAAAGCGAAATCAGAGTCTTTGTACGTCGTGGAAAGCTTACGGCTGAGGAAGGAAATGAATTCCTCGAGAATATCAAAGAGATTACACTTAATATCTCTAAAGAGAAAGATAATCTTGCTAATGTACGAGACCTTCGTGCAAAAGCAATGAAAGGCATTGGAGCTAAATTTGGTGTACGTGGATTTGGTAATATTCGTAAGCTTAGTCGTCTTATCAACAAAGAGTATGATGTAAAAGGTGCCGCAGAAGCTGAAGCCAAAGCTAATGGTGAGGCTGAAGCTGCTAAGCCTGAGAATGTAGTTATCGAGGCTATGAAGAGCCAATTTGATAGAGTAATTGATCCTGTAACTAAGATAGCTGAGTATTTAGGCTATAAGGAAGATGGCACTGGAGAGATCAAGAAGGAGACTATGTCTCCTATTGAGAAAGTAAAAGAAGCCATTATCGGTCCTGATGAAGAAGGTGTTGAACGTTCTCAGAAAAAGGATCGAATTGGTATCTTTGGATTAATTCATAAGATTTCTGAAAATGGTTTCTTTAGAGTCGTAAAGAAGATTCTTAAAGTAGGCGCTGGAGTTCTTGTTGGAGGTGCAGCACTTGGCCATCTTGTTGATTTCGTTCAAAGAGTCGTTTGGCCCGCAGTCAAGCCGATTGCTAAGCGAATCTGGGAAGGCGAAGACGGCAATGGTGGAGTTAAAGGATTCTTCCGTAATATCTGGGAAGGTAAGGACGGTAAGGGTGGAATAAAGGGAATGTTCCCCAAAGTTGCATCCTGGGTCCAAGAAAAGATAATCGATCCTTTTAAGAAAGTCATTGGATGGATTAAAGAAGGTACCTTCTGGGAGAATGTTTTCGGCGGTGTTTTAAACTGGTTCAAGTCTGGATGGACCAAACTCAATGATATCGTTATTGAACCTATCATGACTCGCCTTGGAGTAACTCTCTATAATTGGTGGCAAAATAGAAATAAATCCACTGAGAATGATTTTCTTGCTGCTATCGGAAGTAAAAAGATTAATGAGAATGGATCTGTTACATCTACTTATGATAATTCTACGAGTTTTAATCGTATGAAGAATAATATCTGGGGTAATGGATCTGGTCATAATTTTAAGACAGAAGCCAAGGATATTTACGGTAGAGAATTTAAACTTCTTCAGGAGGGTGACGATAAGCAAGGTACAATTTCTATCTATTGCAAGACTAGTGGTGAGTATATTATCATTCCTTATGCCAATGGCCAAATGAGTAATATTATTACTTATGGATACTATTGTGATAATAAGGGAAATTATGTTACTGCTGGTGCTGCTGTTGGAGCAGGTGTTGCTGTAGGCATGACAGCATGGGCTGCTAGTGCCTCCGCCGCAGCCGCTGCAGCTACTGCAACTGGTGCTGGTCTTACCGCTAGTGGAGTTGGAGCTCCTATCGGACTTCCTGTTCTTATCGGTGGAGCTGTTCTTGGACTCGTTTTGTCTTTCAGTGGTGCTTCTATCGGAGGAAGTATTTATGAAACTTCTGATGGAAAGTATACTGCTAAAGTCGAGATTAGTGCTAAGAAACTTCCTGGTCAGTTTGAATATATTTGCGGTTTCTTTGGTTGGAATGGTGATATTTCTGATTGGCCTGCCTTTGCTACAGATGCAAAGTTTGATAGTGCTGTTAAGAGCGGTGCTATCGATGATGCTAGTAGCTATAGTATGGCTGCTCAGTATAATAAATCTACTGGCAATAATATAGCTACTCCTACTACTTCTGGTAAACCTTCTCCTAAATCTGGAGGTAGTTTTAAAGTCACTATTATCAATCAAAGCGGTACTACTTCTATTGAGAAAACTGCATGGGTAGATAGTTCTGGAGTCATGCATGTAAAACTCTCTAGAGGGGATGGTATAAAGCTTGGCCTTGAAATTAAAGGATCTCAAGACTATATCCTTGAATCCCAAGGCAATGGAACTTATAAGGTTGGTAATAAGTATGGAAAAGGACGTTCGAAAGATCGTCGTAATGGAGGATTTGGTCATATTTATCAGAATGATCCTGCAATCTCTGGACTTAAGTTTGGTAACTCTACTTTTGGAGAAGCTGGATGCGGTCCTGTTGCTGCAGCAAATCTGATGAATAAGATGTCTGGTGGTGGTAATGGTCTTGCGGCTGCTGCAAACTTTGCTACTGGATACCAGAATTCTGATGGATCTGTTTCTCCTGATTACTTTACTGATCTCTTTGGAGGATATCAGACTTCTAATAAGCGAGATCTTATGAAGAAGATTCGTGCTGGAGTTCCTACATTCTTACTTGGACATTCCAATGGTCAGAATGGTACTCCTTTTGGATCTGGTGATCACTATATTACTGCAATGGGTACTGATAAGCAAGGTAATATCATTGCTGAAGATCCTGATCTGCCTGGTTCTTCTTATAAGTATCCGGCAAATAAGGTTCTTAATGATACTACTGTTGGTATGCCTACTGCTGGTAAAGCTAGATCTTCTAAGTTCCGTTTCGGAAAGTTCCGTGGAGGAAAAGCAAATACCATTAGAGTATCTAAGATGGCTGAACGTTCTTATGCTATGATGGAACAGCTTGAGGCTGGTGGCCGTTATGGCGCTGTCAATAAGAACGATAATGGTGCTCTCTCTATTGGTAAGATTCAGTGGCATGGCTGTCGTGCTCATGATTTGATGATGATGGTTATCAATAATATGGGTGCAGATCAGGCTAGAGAGATTCTTGGTGAAGCTCTTTATAAAGAGATTACTACCAAGGATAGAAAGTATTGGGATAAGCGTATTATCGTCAATGATAGCGAATCTAAGAAGATTAGTGCACTTATCTCTACTCCTATTGGTCAACGTTGCCAGGATGTCCTTGCTATGCAGAATATTGATGGATATATCGAATCAATTAAGAAGCAAGGAGTATCGGAAGAGAATGCAATCCTTTACTGTGCTGACTTCCAAAATCAGTATGGCTCTGCTAGCAAGCTGATTAATGCTTGTAAGAGTGCAGGATTGTCTCTTACTCTTGATAATCTTCATCAGACTGCTTTGCAGAACTTTGGTAAGTATGCTTCTCGTCGTCAAGGTTGCTATGACCTGATTAAGAAGACTTCTAAAGTTGGTGCAGGATCTATCGAGATTTCTGATATAGCATCTTATATTCTCAATAAGACTCTTTCTCAGACTACTGTGGATCTGTCTAGTGGATATAGTATGCAGTCTTCTGGCAATAGAATCTCTGACCAGATTCTCTCTCAGACTCAGGAACAGTCTAATGCACTGATGGATAAGATCTTTGGTTCTGGCCTGATGAATGTGGTTAGAAATGTCAAGAATAAAGTATCTGGAGCTATTAGTGGAAATACTACTTCTACTGGAGATACATCAAACTATGCAATTGCTCCTTCTACTGGTAATGGTACTCAAAAGTCTATTGTTGATGCCATGGCTAGTAAGATGGGACAGTTGAAGTATTCTCAGGAAGGAAGCAAACAAAATCCTGATAATGGTTCTGGTTCTTGTGCTTCTACTGTTGCTTGGGCTTATAAGAAGGCTCTTGGTATCAGACCTGGTGATTCTGTCAATGGTTGGGCTTACATGAGTTCGACTCAACAGGCTAAGGATAGTAACTTCAAGACTATTTACACTAATAATGGACGTGATCTTGTCGATACTAATAAGCTTCAGCCTGGCGATATTATGTATTACAACTGGAAGCAGACAGCCAATAATGGTAATATGTCTCATACAGAGATGTATGCTGGCAATAACCAAGATCTGTCTCATGGTGGTCCTGGTTTAGGGCCGACATATCGAAACCTGACTAATGGCCGTAAGAAGAATCTTATGATGGTCAGACGTTATAAGGGATTTGGTAGAGGTGGATCTGCTAAGGCTAATGATATCATTCGTAAGTATGGTATCAATACTTCCAATACAGTCTCTACTGTTGGTAATAATTATAATATGGTCGCTCAGGAAGCTATGTATGATAGATTCCTTGGTGCAATCATTGAACTCTTGGCTACCATTGCTACCAATACGGAAGGATTGGCTGAAGTTCAGAAGGCTCTTGCTCAGAAAGGCGTTCAGATTGATTATGAGAAGCTTGAAAAGGCTGCTGGTAATGCAAGAAAACGTGCTGCTAAAGCTAGAGCTGAACAATCTAAGAATGCCATTGATGGACTTAGATCTCTGATTGGAGATGATGATATGTCCGATTTGGCAAATTCTCCCACTGCTACTATTGTGGCTGCTATGGAGAAACTTGCATCCGACTAATAAAAGCTGTTGAGCAGGTTTATACCTGCTCAACACTTTAGTAAAATTGGAGGTGTTTTTAAATGCCTAATATTAGAGCTTGGAAAATAACCGATCCTCGTGGATTACCATGTTATATATGGGATTCTAGAAGGGGTTATAAGACAGTCGATAAACCTCTTTTACAGAATGGCGCATATGAAGCATCTGCATTAAATAAAATTGTCTTTACTAGTGAGAATTCTCCTACATCGACAATAAAACGTGAAAAGTTTGAAGAATATAATGGCAATAAATATAAGACTCTATTTGTTTATGATGATCAGAAAAAGTATTGGCATTTAGAGTCTGTATGGACTGCTACTGGAGGAACCACTCCAACTGGCGGAGACGAGTATGAACGTACTGAAGGACCATTTCTTACAGATACATTTATAGATTCATATGATGATCTCGATAGTACTATCTATAATGTAACTGCTTCTTATGATGAAGATGGAAATATTCTTGAAGCTACAAATATTGTAGATGATATTTCTGATTATGCTATTGCATCTCAGGGATATCTTCCTACAGTAGAATCAATTACAAAGTGGCCTTCTTCTATGGAAGGCAAAAAATTTGATATCTTTAATTCAAGACCTATAACTGGAATATTTGGAGCTCCTTATCAGTTTATGCCACATGTCGATCCCAGAATTACCAATGAGGAAATATCTGATTATTCTGGATATGTCAATAGTGGTTTTGATAAACTTGGTAAAATTTATGCTAAAAAGATTGTAGAGAATATGCCTATTCTCTTTCTTTCTCCTGGTGTTCCTAATTTCATGGGATCTTATAGTGATGAAGAAAAGAACTCTATTTTTGGTTCTCTTGCCAGTCTAATTTCTGGAGGAGGAACTGTTAGTACCGATCAGCTTCTTTCTGATACCGGAAAGTATTATACATTTGAGTATAATGTGGCTGATTATTATAATTACGTAAATCCTCTTTGCAGACTTGCTGCAAACTTTTTAGGGATTGGTGATTACGTATTTGATAATAAGAAGCTCGACAGTATAGATTGGTCTGAATATACAACAAAAACTCTGAATGGATTCTTTAATGGAATTATTGATCCTACAGAGTATATGTCTATTCCTTTCTATATTGAATCCGATACTCAGTTTAGTGAGTCGTTTGGAAATGATGTTGGTGCTTCTTCTATTGCTGGAATGGCAGATCAATTATCTGATGCAGCAAAAGAAGCCATGTTCTTCCTTGGTTATTCTCAGATGGCTCAGAATGTAGCTATTGCTGAATTCGATTCTGATACAGGAGAGAGTGCTCTTTCCGGATTGCTTAATAATGTAGCTGGAGCTACGAGTAGTAAATTCGTTCAAAATCTCTTTACCAATCTGAGCTCTGTTGCTACTGGTGGTAAACTGATCTTCCCGAAGATTTGGAAAGATTCTAGTTTTAGCCACCCCTATGAGGTTACTATTAAACTTCGTAGTCCTGATATGGATACAGTTTCTGTATTCTTGAATGTAATTGTCCCGTTTCTTCATCTGTTTGGATTCACTGTTCCTAGACAGATTGAGAATAATCCGAATGGTTTACGTTCTCCGTTCTTGGTTAGAGGAATCTATAAGGGACACTGGACAGTTGATATGGGTATTGTCACTGGTATGTCTGTTACCAGAGGTGATTCTGGTATGTGGAATGCTGATGGAATTCCATCTGCAATAGATGTAAATCTTTCTATTGTTGACCTTTATGAGAATATCTCTATGACAAAGGGCAATGATTTAAGATATGATACTCTTGATAATACTACTCTTATGGACTATATCGCTAATTTGTGTGGAGTTAATATCTATACTCCTGAAGTTGGTAGAACTATCCGTATGTGGATTGCTACTAACTTTGAGAATAGATTTAAAGACTTTGTTAGAATTGGTGTATGGTCTAATCTTCAGAACTCTGTTGCTAATGCAATTAGTAGAGTTTGGAGACCCAATAATCGATAAAATAATGAGACGATCCAATGATCGTCTCATTTTTAATTTTTATTTAAATTAAAACTGTTTAATAGAATAGGTGGTGATAAATAATGCCACACAAGTCAAGAAAACAAAAAGCATCGGAGTATGAATCTAAATTTGGTAATATACCTGTAGATTATTCTGAGAGACTCAGTTGGATGTATGATCAATATCATATAACAGAAAGACAAGCATTTGATATTATGATGAAGCAATCACAAATGATTGGCGCTCTTGAATACTATAATATCAATGTAGTTCTTTTTGAGATACCAGAAGGGTCTCCACGTCCTAGATTTAGATTGGTGAATCGGCAGAATCTTGCTAATATGGCTATAGCAAATCCAGCATTTGTTCATGTTTACTCTATTACAGGAGCTGAGGATAATAAATATATGAGACGTATGGTTGATGCAGGAGAACTGCAACAACTAGATCATCTTATATGCACACCATGCCAGATTGATATCAATGCTTACATGAAGACTCCTACAGCATATAATAGAATAGATACAATATTAGCTGAGATAGGATTGATTCGGCCTATCTTCAAACCAGATTTCGATAATATTGCCAAAAAATACTGCGATATGTTTAATACTAACATATGGCTTGATGATACATTAGTAGTAGACGGATCTGTTCACAAATATTACTCAATTCTTCCAAGAGTTGAGATAAGAATCAGATATCTGAATATGCTCTACAATAAACAACAGTACAATGCTATCACGAATAGAGTAGATTTCGATCAATCTACAGACTTATCTTACTTTAGGTAGAAAGGAGTAATATGTAATAATGGAAAATGTCACTAGTAGAATTATGTATGATCAGGGCTTTCAAAATGCACTGATCGACATGTTAAATGATCGTATGATCTTTAAAGATGTGTGTTTTGACAACCCTGGTTTTATGGCAGTCGATCTCACTGGTGTACTAACTGGTGGAGATCTTGGTTTAGGAGGTGTTGGCTATGAAGGCTGCACCTCTTCTATGTCGCTTTCTATACCGTTCTTAAAGAGATCATGTGGAAAGCGTACTCTCACTGTTGTAGACATTCAGTCTTTTGTGAATAGATGCATCACTACGGCTATTACTAACAACCCAAACACCGTAGTCAATCTCATCAATATTAAGCGAATGGAGAATCCTACACTTAGTATCGAAGATGCTTATAAATGGCTTCATGCTTATATTGAACAACCTGCTAAGATAGGTTTGTTCTACAAGATTCTAAGCTATGATCCTAATAACGTCATTCTTCAATTCGCATAAAGAAAGAGAGCCCATTAAGGGCTCTCTTTTATTTGAGATTAAAGTTCTTTTTGACCTTCTCATCGTAATTGTAGCATTTGATTTCGATACAAACAGATGAGAATCCAATAGGTGCTCCATAGTATGTGGTATAGGTTACATAAGGATTCATGATTACGATACGATCACCATATACTTTGTAATAATAGCGACCATTCAAGAAATCCTTAAACCCACTACCTCTAGAAGGAGTAAGCTTAAATCCTGCAGCTTCTACATTCTTACTAAGAAGCTTAGCCATAGCTTCAGGACTAGTAGGACCAGTCATTGAAATAATTCCTTGACCGCAATTGAATGGTAAATTTTGTCTAGGCTTATCACTAATCTTATCTTTAATCACATCATACATGCGGTTAAAAGGTTTAGAATGATCGCCAAGAGTTTCTTTAGAATTACCAAAATGCATTCTAGGCCAATCACAAAGGTCCTTATAGCAGTTATCATAGACTTTCTTGATATCTGCTACCATCTTAGAATCTAATTTATCTTTTGATACTGTAACAAATTCCTGAAGAGGCTCAGATGTGGTTACTTCTGTAAGAGTAGCCTCTTTGAGAATCATATCAGTAAAAATACCAAATGGCTTATTACTCATAATAATATTCTCCCTAATCAGTATTACTAAATTGTTCTAGGCCAATAAATTAGAGAGCAGGATTTCCTGCTCTCTAATTATTTTAGGTCTCGTTGCTAATGTCATTCAGCATATTGGTGATGAAAGCTTCATCAACATTGACGAGTCCCATGCTATTAACTGTCTCTATGAATGTATACATCGTAGCGACATTATTAACAATGGACTCGACATTGAGATGGGCACCTTCCATAAACTTAGCTCTGACATTAGGATTCTCGCTCTTCATAATAGCCTTAGACATACGAACGACCATCTCATTGAAGATACCATGCTTTTTAGCACGGATATCAGCAATGAAGCGACGGCTGAGATTCGCATAAGACTCCTTGAGCTCCTCACTAGCATCAGGACCAAGAGATTCGACCTTATCCTTAGTTGCTGTAAGAGCAGCAATGATCTTCTCCTTGTCCTTAGCATTCTGAGTGACAAAATCCTGAAGAGTAGAGGCAACACGATCAGCAATACTATCAACAAGCTCGTCATGACCGAAAACTTCACCAACATGGGCACTGTAATCGTCCATGACACCAGAAGTCATCTTAAAGGAATCAGGATCATTACGATCAACTCCTTCAAGAACACTACGCTGGGTTTTCTTGATAGTAGACATAACCTCAGCCATGTAAGTAGACATTGGCTTAGTAGTCACATTGTTGATCAGAGTAGAAGCCTCGCCATTCTCACGAATGAAGTTATAGGTAATAGCATTGATCGTATTATAATTCTCATGATTGAAGAATTCACGATCAAGCTTCTCATTTGCTCTCTGCATAGCAGATTCTGCAATCTCAGTGATAGAATGACCAAGTAGTCTGAGCTTTACATTCTCAGAGAACTTAGCATATCTATCCTGATTGATAGAATGTCGAGAAGCCGCTTCAAGGATAGCAGCATTCTCTTTAATAGACCTTCTGGCATCATAGTTCGCCTGATTGTTCTGGCGAGCAATGTCATTATTCATCTTCTCAGTATATTTCATAGAAGACTCAATAAAGGCTTTAGTTGATGTGGCCTTCTGAGGTCTGATAAAAGGCATAAATATACCTCCTTTTAAGCATTTTATCAAGATGTTACGCGATGGTAATATCGATGTCCGGTTCTCCATCTTCTTTGATATGAACAGATACAAGCTCAGGAGTAATCACATCACTAGGCATTTCACCAGTATAGATGTGCTGAACACCAGGACCGTATCCATTGAAGTCAAGGAATTCAAAGAATCGAACAGATTCAGCATACTTCTCTTCAATTTCAGTAGTCAGGTTTGTCATATGGATACTATCAATCGAATTGATATTATCGATAAACTCTTTGACATCATCTTTGATGTACTGAATAATATTCTCGTCATAGTTGATCCTAAGACCAAGACGGAATTTAAGAGAAATATTCACTCTGTTGAGATAGTTTGCAACTCCATCCGTAGTATACATATGAGCAGGTCCATATGTATTGAAGAATTTGAAATCCATTCCAAAAGAATCTTCAAGATATGGAAGAGCATTCGAGATATATGTTTTTCTACGAATAATCTCATTACAGAAGAATTCAACTGTAGATTCATCCTTGAAGTAATCCCACTTAAGTAAAGGAACTCCATCAATTACAAAATAATAGGAATAGTCATCAGGATTATCAGAAGTACCAGGATCTGGATCAGGTTCAGGAGTTATATAATCTAACTGAGTTCCAGTATGATCAATTATAGCAGTAGAACCTTCCAGATCAGATTGATAGATAGGATCGTCTTCTCCTTCAACACGTTCAAAGGTAAGAACCATGTCATCATTATATGCAAAGTGTGCTGTAATAGATCTGACTTCAGGATCCGGATCAAAAGGATCAATACTCCCACCACCAGACTTAGCCTTTGCATCAATATAAGAATAGACAATCTCAGAATAGTTATAGAAGAAATCAACTCCAGCTTTTACTTCATAGGAATTAGAAACACACCAATCAGTATCAAGAGGAATAATATCTTTCAGATCAACCGAATCATCTCCAAAGATATCTGTATAGCCAGTATCTGTAGAGTATTCAGGTTGATAGGTTACAATATGGATCATAGCCTTACAGTTACCAGGCAAGTATCCATATAGGACACCAGAGCCAGGAGCATGACCAGCTTCGGTAACTCCAGTAACTCTAATGCCATTATTCTCATTGATTAAGTCATTCGTCTGAATCTTGAATTCATAGGTAATGACTTTAGCATCAGGCTCATAATTAACAATAGTACCTTCCGCATAACGAGTAGGCTCATCGTCATCATTATAGAAAACAATATAAGCCTTCACGTTTGTATTCGTGATTTCTCCGGTAGTAGGATCTACTGTAATCATAGAGTCATCATCGGTTAAGTTCTGCTCACAAATCATAGTGAGCTTATAAGTATCAGTCTCTTCCGTATACTTACGATTCCAGTTAATATACGTAGCGATATACTGATACTGGCATTCCTCATTAATGTGAGTAAATCCTAAGTTTTTATTCACATTCATTGTCGTCAAGAAGTAAATTCCATACATAGGAGATTCACTAATGACAAGATTATAAGGAATGATGTAATAGAAATGATCATCATCGGTTCCTTGAGAGATATCATAAATCTTAGCATAGCCATCATCTTCAAGACGGAACACGGTTCCTCTCTTCAGAATCAACTTACCAGACTTCTCTTTAGTAACCAATTGAGAAGGATCAAGCATAATCGGAACGGTATTCGAAGGAATAACATTCGATTTTGCATCCTTCATAACGATGTATGAATAATACAATCTACCCATGCAATTATCTTTCTTCTTATAGAAATACATCTTAGAAAGATTTGTATCAATTGCATTGAAGTAATTCTGAAGGTCAGTTGTATTTGTAATAGATCCTCTAGAAAGAGCTTCTTTCGGGATAATCTCTCTAAGCTCTTCTACGGTCTTCTTATCCATACCATATCTAGACTCATAGTTGATAGGACGAACCTCAACGATGATACTAGAGTAGCCAAGTCTTTCTGAATCGAAAGAAAAGATAGGATACTGCTCTTCTTTCGACCAAACAAAGTTACCAGCCTGACCCTGTGTAGTCTGAAGACGAACTTCAATATCAGAACTAAGTCTCGGATAATATGAAGAACGATCAAACTTCAGTCTAATGGTTTCTGTATCCATATAATTAAACCATACATATGGATATTTAGTTCCACTAGAAGAAAGCCCTTCATAGATTGGAGTAAGATGTGTAGTTCCATTGGAATTGATTACATTCACATCAAATCCAGCAAGCTGAGACTCAAAGTTGAAGTTGAAGGTCTTAGCAGAGATAGTATTATCACTAAGGACTTTACCATAGATGGTCTTCTTTTCAACCTGACGAATGGTACAGGCAGTAAAGAGATATCTAGTGCTATTGATCTTCATTACAACAGGAGGAGTCAGATACGGATTAGTGATATCAGATACAGGATTTGTATAAATCCCACTACCTTCCATATCATACATCGCTGTATAAGTGTAATTACCATTGACGAGTTTGACTCGTTTAATAATAATATCATAATCAGGATGGAATTCATAATCTCCAAAGTAAATCGGATTATCACAATCGTAGATAAATTCTCCAGAACCTCCACCAATTGCATTGATAATCTGATCTTCTTGGAAAGTAAGGAATACTTCCATCTGTGCAGGAACTGCATTCAAAGTAGTAATACCAAGGCTTAATGCATGAGCAATTAAGTTCTTCTCAAACTTAGCCTTAGTAGGAATACCTTCAGATGCAAATTCACTAGCCATAACAATGGAGTTCTGTCCCATATCAGAGAATACTTCTCTCATGAAACCGAAGATACCAAGCATTAAGGTATCTTCAGGAGCTCCATCCATATTATTCTTTTGAATTTCTCCTACATACTCTGCAATGTCATAGACATCCGGAGTAAGTTTCTTAATATTTGAGGAACTGTTAGGCATTTATAATTCCTCCCTTGCCTTAGACCATAAAAGATAGTATTTATTCATCTGGTCTAATTCATTATTGATATTCTCACGCTGATAGATAAAAGGACAAAGAGCCCATTCTGGATTAAAGGTATGATTATTTGTATCATACAGCCTGAGAGCTCCATCCCCACTCGATTCTCTATAAGAGCGAGTAATATTATTGAAATCTGCGAGAATGACAGGATCGAGTTCTTGCACATCGAATCCATGCCAATTGACATCATATTGTATCTCACCAGGTTCCAGTCTATTAAACGTTTCTCTAGGAACACTGGTTGGGAAACAACCCATAATACGAGCATAGTATACTAAGCTCATACCATCATCGGCAACTATAAACTTATAGATTGCCATTTGATCATGTAGTATTTTGAATCGACGATATTCATCACGAGTGGGAGTAACTTGTCCTTTCCACTTCATGCGTTCATATTCATCGTACATCTTAAACCACATATAGACTTCAAGATACTTAGTATCTTTAAAAGTCAAAGAAAAATCGAATCCCTCATCAGACTTGTATGAAGTTCCACGATATTCAATCTTGGTACCATATACATTCTGAGGAGTATCGATTGTATCCGCAGAGATAGAAGGCAGATCCAAATTACTTACTACTGCATTAGAGAGTAGTGGACTAAGAGGACCTCCGCTATCACCACTAGATTTAGAATACTGAAGTTGATCTACTACTCTAGGATAACGTTCCAGTGCATCAGCAAAGAAACTACTACGAGAAGTCAATTCAGTATTTTTGTTTGTGAAATCTGTGATCGAGTAGCCACCACTATTATTACCATACAAGTGAAGGTCTGGTTTTGTGAAAAACAGATATTCTCTTGTACCTTGAAGAGTGGTGTATGGATCTATAATCGGAACTCTGGTAAACCGTTTATCCCAGTGACCATCAATCCGATTATAAACTGCTCTCGCTCTCAGATCTTCCACAACAGGTGGTTTTAATGTAAGACCTACATTATAATCTTTTGAAGTGCGAATTCCATCTGATAGGTGATCTTTAGAATAGAGCTTACCTATCATATCATTTTCTGAACTATAAAATCTAGCCATATTAAACCTCCTTAGGAAGTTTAGACTGTTAATTACTCAGATGTTCCGGGCGGCAAAAGCTATGGATAATTGTATATTATTATAGTGGTCATGAGCATCTTAATTCAATCAACACATGAAAGATACTTTCCTTATTTATATAGGGAAGATAAGATTATGTAGTTGGAGGTTTTAAGATCTATGGCTGGTAACTATGAAACCTATGGAGAAATGATGTCTAGGCTTGGTAGAGAAGAGGCTGACAGAGAAGAAGCTAGAATTAAACTAGGCTTCGAATTGGCAGAACGATTCGTACAAGCCTTTGAACACAAAGCTGAAGCTGAGGAAAAAATAGCAGAGGCATTAGAAAAAATTTCTAATGACTTCCATAATCAATCACCTACTAAATAATATTAATAACAGGTAAGTGATTACATTGTGGAGGTATTTAAAACATGGCTGATAGCGTAGAATTTGCTATGTTTTTCTCTAAGCATAAAGCTACCTTTGAAAAAATATTTAATTTTCTGGATGACCATCCTGATGCAGTTGAAACATTATTAAAAGCTGCTCAGAAGGTTACAGAAAATAATGAATAAAGGGGCGAAAGCCCCTTTATTTTTTAGGCTGGAACATAGAAGTAATCTAATTAAGATTGGAGGTATTGAGTTCTTTATGGCTATGAATGACTGCAGAGTTATGCACGAGACTATAGTCGGTGAAGTTATTGATACCATTGATTTCTTCAAGAAAATGGATCCAGAAGAATTCATGGATTATAAAGCTCGTAAAAATAACCCATATAATTCAACATCGTTAGTCAGAAAGACTACCAACCTTGTCTGTGTTTTTCCTGTCATGGTTAGCACTAATATCTCAATTAATGCTGCATCCATGATTGCTAAAGCAATTGAAAGAAAAGCAGCTACCATGCTTCAGCTTCTTTTTGGGTCTATTCAGACTCAAAATATTTCTGACATGGAAGGAATTTTGAATCAATTCCATAAGAATATCAAGCTTAATGATAAAATGAATGTTGATGATATGCTCCGTATTATGGATTCTATCAGCGAATCATACAATGCTAAGCTTGATTATTCTGCGCTGCAAACCATCCGTGAGGACATGAAGAACATTAACTTCTATTTTGAAGAGAATGTTACTCCTGCTCCTATTAGTTCTTTTAGCGTCAACAGAGATCCGTACAACCGTAACCTTATGGTTGAATCTTTTGGTGATACTGATAGAGCTAGAAGAAATGGAAGAAATAATCCTTCCAGAAATCAAAATGTGAATAATGGTGATTATAAGAAGGCTAATGAAGTTATGCCTACTACGATCACTGTTACTTACTACTATATTGATGATGCCGGTCGCTCTATTCCTATCGAGAATTCCGTTGTTGGAGTTAAAGCTCGTTTGATTCCTTGTGATGCTGGAGATATCCAGAATCATTTCATTGCTAAATATGATGATACTAATTGGATCACTCAGTTCCTTCGTGCAACCACCAGAGAGATTTCCTTTGTTAAGGATTTCCTTCTGATGATTGATAGAGCTAAGATTGATGCTCTTAGTGTATCTCGTAGAGGATCTTCCAACCCTATGTGGAAGGTTCTTGAACGTAGAGCAATGGGCTCGAAGATTAAGCGTTTGCTTAATATGCCGAATAATTATATGGCAATCACTACGGTTGCTGTCTCTCAGGAAGATGTCGATTACGTTAAGCGGAATAACAATATCGACTTCGAAAATCCCAGTATTATCCAGTCTCTCTTTAGTAAACTGAACCTTATGAGTGTAGTCATTGTTGATGAATCTCTTGAGGTTGCGAAGTTTATGTTTGATACTGGAGAAGGTAACTGGGAGAACTATGCCTTTACTTCTCTTGAACGTGAAGACAAAGACAATACTTACAAGAAGGTCGTCAATCTGATGACTAAAGTTGCTCGATAAGGAGGTGTAAGTATGCCTATTATGAAGAAAAACTACAAAGGACAGTATGTCCATGCGGAAGTAGCTGATCAACAGGCTGCTTCCCTCCCCGAAAAGAAACTTTTTTCTTTAGGTAAAGACGGTAGTGATATTCCTGATCCTACGAGTGATCCTACACTCTTTAGGGATAGAGTTGATACTACTCGTCCTCCTGAGGTTGATACTCGTGAGTATACTGCTTATCCTGTTGTCAGAGAAGCATTCAATACTCATTTCAATCTCAAGGATAATACCACTCGTAAAATGATTCTTGGCCTGAATGAAGCTAATCAGAATAGCGTTCTGACTAATCTGACTAGTAAGCTTTATGACCACATTGTCAAGAAGACTACCCGTATTGATTATGGTAAGATCCCTCAGACTAAAGGTGATATTACCAAAATGGAGCACTATGAGGATATTAAAGATATTCTTGGTATCCTTCAGGGTATTCTTAAAGAGTATAACGAGAAAGGCGGCCCTGTCGATACTATTGCTTTGGCTATGACCAATCTCGAGACTCGCAAAGATCTATTCGAAAGAGCATACAGAGCTGATTGCCAGCTTCCTTGTATGATCTATGAGAATACTGCTTTAGCTATTGTAGAAGGAACTTCTTATCTGATCAGTGCTTGCATTGAGTTGGTTAAAGCTCCTTCCGATGAGACGTTTAAGATTCAGCTTGATAAAGTTGGATATCAGCGTACTCGTAGCTATCTCCTGTATACCACTCTCGATAAGTTCAATAGAGCTTGCGAGAAGGGTGAGATTGATGAAGCTTGCAACCATGTAATTTCTCAAAGAGTTCGTAAATTCTCTGGAGTTGCGACTGTTGGCGGAATTGTTGCAGTTGTTGTCATTCTCAATATCGTTCCGATTCTTCGTGAATTGGTTTATCTCTTCTATCATGCTAGAGTAAGCATATCTGACTTCTTTGCCATTCAGGCTGATCTTCTTCAGATGAATGCTTATAACGTTCAGGCTAATGCTGCTATGGATAAAGAAGAGAGAAAGAAGATCGTCGACAAGCAGTTAGCTATTGTCGAACGTTTCAGAGACTACTCTAATAAGCTTGCTATCGACTCTAAACAAGCTGAAGTTAATGCTTCTAGAGAAGTACAACAGAGTGAGCGGAAATATAGGTTGGACGATGATAAGAATATCATTGATGATGGTATTTCTCAATCTTCTAGCCTCTTTTAATCCCGCAAACATAATAATAAAATCTGTAGGATTACAGAAATAATTCTGAGATTTGCATAAATCTAAAGGAGGATTACAATTATGCCTATTTATTCTCGGAATAGTGCTAGCAACATGACTGTTGTTGCTAACGAGAACTATAGTTACCAGGATATGGGCCGCATCCTCGCCGAGTCTGCTCAGAACGACATGATCCTTTTCAACGCCGTTCTGCGTTCAGACTTCCAGGAGCAGGCCGCTATCACTGAGGGCACCATGGTCGCTTCCGAGCTTCAGTCTTTCCGTGAAGCTTCTATTAAGGAGTTCTGGAATGGTCTGAAGGCTCGCCTTCAGAAGCTGTGGGAGAAGATCAAGGGTGTCTTCAAGCAGGTCTATGCCAAGCTGACTGTCTGGCTGGTCCGCAATGGTAAGGCTTTCGTTGCTATGCATCGTAAGACTCTTGCTACCAAGACTGGTCTGAGTGAGGTCAAGATCCCCAAGTACCTGAAGCGCAAGGCTGAGTTTGATAAGGCTATGAGTCTCAATAAAGAGATCTCCAATGATTTCTCTAATATGGTCGAGGCCTACAAGGGAGGCGTTGCTGCTGAGGATGCTACTGCCATCCAGAACAAAATGTATAGCAAGATCCCCGGTGCTAACTCTGAGAATCTTGCTGAGAAGTTCAAAGAGTATGTCTTTGAAGAGAAGAAGGATGTTATCTTTGGCGATCTTCACATTTCGGTTGAGGAGCTCTTCAATAATATTACCTCTAAGTCCAAGGCCATCAGTGATATCAAGAAGGCTTCTAACGAGGCCGATAAGGGTATCAAGACGGCCATTGCTGAGATCAATAAGAAGGCCAAAGAAGCTGAGAAGCAGACTGAGGGTTCCGGTAAGGGCTATCAGGCTACTTCCAAGACCTGTGCTGCCTATGAGACTGCTCTTACTCGCGTGACCAAGCTTCAGATCAAGGCCATCAAGGATGCTGTTGCTCAGGATCGTGCTCTGATTGGTGCTCTGGTTGCGTATAGTCCCAAGTCTGAGAGCGCTCTGCTTGAGGCTTGTGCTTGGCTTGAGGGTGTTGACGAGGTCAACGATGCTATCGAAGCTCCCGTCGATGCTACTGAGGTCGCTGACGCTGTTGAAGAGGCCAAGGATGATGGTGTTGAGATTGAGATCAATATTGACACCGATTCTGAGTGCTAATTTGCCTGAAATCTAATAAGGAGGTAATCCAGTAATGGGTATTTATCGTACTCTGCTTGAGGAAGAGGTTCCTCACATCACTGAGGATGATACCAATGTCGACATCAAGGAAATTGAGGACATTGTTGACGATCATGATGCAAATGAAGCTGAGCAGCAGGATGCTCAGGATGCCGCTTTCGGTCCCGATGGCGGTGTTGATGATATCATGGATGAGTCCGCTATGGCCATCTATGAATTCGAGTGTGCCAATAATCAGATTATGCAGACCATTGGTATGCATGAGCTGAGTGAGGCTGTCAATGGCCGCGAGTTCTTCTTCGAGGCTGCTGACATTAAGGGATTCTTTGCTTCTGCTAAGCAGAAGGTTGTTGCCTTCTTCAAGAAGGTTTGGAACATTCTGCAGAAGTGGGCTGGCAATCTGGCTGCTATGTTTGCTACCAACAAGAAGCTTGTTGAGAAGCATGAGAAGCAGATCAAGGATGGCTATGCTAAGGTCACTTCTGACAGAGATGCCAAGAAGATGAAGGGTTATTCCTTCGCTGGTCTTAATGGCAAGCTTCCCAATCCCGACATGAATGTCGATGCTGAATCTCTTAGCTCTGCTGCTGAGAAGATCCGTGCTGCTATCGATGCTGGTAGCAATGACGAGAGCCTGATGAGCGCTGAGCAGCTCGAGAGCACTCTCTCTGAGATCCGCAAGGTTCTTGCTGGTAGTGAGTGCGGTGCTTCCGAATTCTCTTCTACTCTGAAGAAGAACCTGTTTGGTGGTGATAAGGCTACTGAGATGTGGATGTCTGCCGATGAGGTTCTCTCCACTCTTAAGGATATCAAGACCGACAGAGAAGCTGCTGGCAAGTTCATGAAGGAGTCCAAGAAGAAGTTCCAGGAGCAGATCCGTAACTTCGACAAGCTCGAGAAGGCTGCTTCTAAGGTTGAGAACGGTGTTGCTCGTAATGCCCTGATGGCTGCTTGCACCCGTTACAACAAGCTGACCAGCACCACGCTGTCTCTTGCTCAGACCCGTCGTTCTGGCGTTCTGAGTGCTATCCGCGCTCGTGCTTCCCAGGCTCGCGCTTATGCTCTTCGCTATATCCGCGTTGCCAATGGTGAGAAGTATACGCCGAAGAAGGAAGAGCCGAAGAATGAGTCCTATGGCTTCCTCGGCAACCTCGGTCTGATCTAATCAAACCATTTAACAAGAGAGTCTTCGGACTCTCTTGTTTCTTTGACTACCTTGAACACTTTAGTAAAATGCTTATTAAGGAGGTTTGACATGAAAGCATTTAGTGCTGATGTACTTACCGTAACCAATAATGAGTTACTGAAAGAAACAGCATATAAAATCGTTGCTCAAGATGAATCGACTATTATGTCTATTCTTGAGTTTGAGGATGCTGAATTAATTGCTGAGAACTATGCTCAGAGAGAATATCTTAAGAAGATTCTTGAGAGTAATGAACTTACTCCTATTGATGAGATCTCTGGCCAGGGAGCGTTCTTTATTGCATCTATCTGTGGTTTCCTTATTAGCCTTATCTATTATATTATCGAATCTATTAAAATAGATAGAGTTAATAAACGAGCTCGAGAATATTGGAATAGCCATAGTTCTTATACTAATTATAATTCCTATAGCGGAAATAGTTATAGTGGAGGAGGATATAGCAATTCCAATAGTAGTTCTTCTTCCAATTCTAGTGATAGCGATAGAGAATCTGATGCTGGCGTTTACTTCCAGGGAAATGTCAGTCAAAATGAAGGAAAATTTACTACTCTGAATCCTTATATTGATAGAACCTCTGTCAAGAATCTCAAAGTATCTCTTGAAAAGTTCAAGGAAGCTGCAGCCAATTCTAATATTGAGCTGAAGAAGTTTTCTCATCCCACTATTGATCAGGCTTCTGGTAATATTTCTGCTATTAGAGATCTTAATGACTTGATGCAGCAATATAATAGCCTTGTCAATAGCTTTACTTCTGGAAATTCTTCTTCTGTTAGTAAAGAGATAGATGAGATCAAAGCTACAAATGAGAAGGTTAGATCCAAGGTCAATAGTGATATTGATTCTCTTAGAATCAATGCTGCTGATTATACTGGAAATGCTGATCAGTATCTGTCTCAGCGTTTTGAGTGGATGGATGGCTATGATCATGATAAAGGATTTAAGTTTATTAAACTTACTCCTGTTTCTGATCTTGCTCGTATGACTCATATGCTTAATAGAATTAAGTATAATGTCGAGCATAATCCCAATATGTTTGGAGACAAACAGTCTGAGGTTAATAATCTTTTTGCTACTCTTAGAAAGACTAGTATTAAGGTTGCTGGTGTTATCCAGACTGCGAATAACAACTATTGGTCTTATGTAAGCCAAGAAATCAATCAGATGAATGCAGTCACTAAGAGAATTGCTAATCGTGCTAAAGGAGTGGACTTTAACGAGGCTTATTATTTCGAGTCTGCTACATACCAGAATTCTCCTGAGTTAATTGAGGAAGCTTTTGGTATGGATACTCAACTTAGCGATATGGATGAAAGAGATCTCTATAGAGAATTCTATAATGATATCTCTGATACTTCTGCTAGATTTAATATCTTCTCTCATACTCTTGAGAGACAGGCTATTAATCAGGAAGCTCTTCTGTTTGCTAATGCAGAGAATGATCAAGCTATTTATGAAGGTCTTCTCTCTATCAATGAAGATGTCGGCGATAAGGTAAAGAAAGCTTACTTTAATACTATTGCTGCTATCAAGAAGATTTTTGAGAAGTTTATGGAGAAGCTTACTGCTAACTTCACAACTACAAAGCATTATCTTGACCGCTACAAAGATATTATCCTGACTAAACCTTTTGATAACTCTCAGTACAAGTCTCAGAATCTTGGATTGAGTATCAGAAGAATTTATGATCAGTCTAAGATCCCTACTCTCGATCTTCAAACTATGACTCAGTCTCAGTTGACTGATGAGGTGAAGTTCTTTAATCATTACAAGAATGCCCTTGCTGGTGATACCTCTGAGAAGGCAAAGACTGATGATATTCAGGATCTTGCTGGCATCAATAACTGGTTTAAGAACTACTTCTGCATGCAAGGCCATGATTTTGAGTTTACTGGAAAACAGTTCCAGCAGAATATCAAGATGTACTATGACTTCCTGTATGATATTCGTAAAATCGAGAATAATATCAAGAACTCTATCCGTGAGATGGAGAAGAGTATTAAAAATCTCCTGAAGCAAGCTGGTAAAGATGTTGAAACTGGCGATACTGAAGGAGCTAATGGTCCTGGACAAGGTGGTGGGCAGAATGCTCAACCTAATGCTGAAGCAGCATATTCTTATCTCTATGAGAAATGGTTTACTCTTAATGAGAGTGGTGTTCTTGTTGAGGTTGAAACCATTCATCAGGATGATAATGGAAATGCTACTGGTGCTAGCCGTGTCAAGAATGTAACAGGACAAGATAATTCTGATAATAATACTATGCAGGCTAGAAACAATCATAAGAATGTGATTGATAACTACTGCAGAGTATACTCGAATGTCTGTTCTGGCATGCTGAAGGCTAAGATGTCTGCTTGTGAGTTTATTCGTAATGAATGTATGCAGGTTATTAGAATCCATGTCAAGCGTTATACTGGCGATGGTGGACAGACGAATAATAACCAGCAGCAGAATAACAACCAACAGCAGCAGCAAGATCAACAGCAAAACAAAAAATAAATAAATTACATCCTAGGGAGAAATCCCTAGGATGTTGTTTTTTCAGAATTAGCTAGCTTCTTCATACGAAGAATAACAGACATAGCAAGACCTTCACCTTCTGGTACATACATTTCTTTTTTGCTTGACAATAAGTATGTTCCAGTGAATTGCTCACCATAAACTTCTGTACAATCTATATAGTACTGCTTATTTGGAGTAAGTATAGTACTATCTATTTTATTTTTAGTGATTGTCATTACGACAGCACTATTAGCAGCTTCTGATACGATATTATCGAGAAGAGTAGTATTATTATTAGGTAATCTAATTGTTTCAGAATGCTTAATAAGTTTACTCTCTTTATCTCGTAATCCAGTTTCTTTTTCTTCTTTTCCTCCATTAGAAGTAATCCCTTCTAATCCAGAAAAGAATTTATCATTATTGCTACCATCATCCAGAACACAGTATGATGCAGAGCAAGGAATCTCATACATATCATCCTTTTCTGTCATACCCTCTATGGATTCTTCATAGTATGTCTTTTGGATAATGAATTTTACCATATTACTTCTATTGCCTTTTTTCTTAACTCCTTTTCCAGAAGAAGAAAGAAGATAAGTGGCTTCGAAGCTAATAAAGAATTTATACATTGTATCATAAAATGCAGAGTAATTATTCAAATACCCTATCATTTTAGATAATGTATGAAGAGGAGGTAGCATAAGACCATTAAGTGTAGGATTATGCTGTAAAGGCTCCATTATCAATTGATGGTCTTTTAATTGATAGAAAAGAACAGAAGACATTGTTCCTTTATTGATGACACCATGCTTAACCATTTCATTTTTATTGGTATGATCAAGAACAATTAAGCCAATTGTGGTGCGATAACCATAGTCATCAGACTTATCTTCATCGACTATAATAGCATCACTTTCTTTGGATACATCAGTAGGAATAAAGTATATACATTCTTTTCTAAGAACTTCAATTTTCATATCAGAAGCAGAAGTGATGTCTTCACGATATTTCCACATTGTGAATATAACGGTTCCATTCTTCTGATTCTCAGCTAATTTAATAGCATCCTCTCTACGAATTCCTACATTGCAGTAGAAGAGAGGAAAATTAAGCTTATCATAATTATAGTCAACTACAATCGAACGGAACCGAAGAAAATCAATTCTAATCGGATTATTATCATTTTCAAAGTTTGTAAGGATTTCCGCTGTGTACTTGTATATCACATTCTTATTGCTAGTAGATATATTAGGCACAGAGACTCCCCCTTTATAAAAAATAATAAGGGTAGTAGTTTGACTACTACCCTTATGTTCGAGCTCTATAATTCCATCAGTTCAAGAGGATAATCCTGATACTCATGGTTACTAATCTCCATAACAGCTTGAGGATTATATAGATCAACTATAGACTTGCTTACCTCCACAAATAGTGGTGAAGATACAAAACTCAGTTCATCTATTCTTGCATCTAAGAGATTAGCAGTAATAGAAAGCCCGATTGGATTGACTCCTCGTTCTACATCTACTGGATTAAGCTTAATACTCATTTCCAGTTTTTCTGGACTATCTAGATGCTCAGGAGCAGCTTGCTCAATAGCAGCAATTAAATCACATGCTTTAGAGACTGTCATTACTCCTCGTATATGACGAGCCTTTAATCCAGAAAGACCTAATACGCAATCTAGATGTTGTACATTAGATGGAAATACAGCAGTTTGTTTATAACCAAGCTCTTCCTTCAATGCATTGAAGAGGTTTGTCTTAGTAACCAACCACGAAGCATCTACACTATTGCCATTTATCTTACGTTTCTTAGGACGAAGTATAAACGTATTCGGATGGTATGCAACGAGCTGGTAGCAATAAGCATCTTTCGACAATATCACTTTAGGATTTGCCGGAACAGAATTCTGTTTTATTAAAGCACTTATTACTCCAGCAGTTTCATTCGTACCACCTTCAATAAAGTAGATTTGTGGAAGGTACTTACATAGAAATGCTAAAGCCTTCTTAGTGAAATTGATCATAGGAGCCTGCCATCCTGCTATACTTGCAGTATTGACTCGTTCCTTATAGTGAGCATTATACTCAAGAGGTTTACTCTCTGGTATATTATCTGCCCACACTAAGAAGAATCTGGTTTTCATTGTATGACGAGTCCAGAAATAGTTCCTATAATGAGCACAGCAATTAATTAGATTGGCTGTGAGAATATTGATATTCTTATAGGAATATTTTCTTGGAACCCAGAAAGACTTAATATACGAATTGATATCGATATAAAAGTCTAATAGTGGAGCTTCTCCACGATAATCATAAAGAAGCTTTTTACTAATAGGAAACAATGCTTCGTAACTAACAAAGTTTCCTAATAGTGCATAATACAGATCAAACTCAGCTTCCATTTAAGCCAGAGCTCCCAAGAAATCATCACTGCTCATGCCACGATTCTTAATGGCTTCATCACGAGCAGTATCCATATCCTTTTTGAATTTCTTGTATTCTGTATCATTCATATCTGCCAGAACTGTACCTACTCCCTTGTTCCAATCATCCCTGCAGAATAATTCTCTAGCAATGGTTTCAGTATCACCAAAGCCATTAGAGAAGAGAACATTTGCAAGTCTGTTCGGATTATGAATAGAACAGCCCTTTCCAGGCATCTCAGATTCATCTTGCTTGACGAAATAGCGTCTGAGATCAAGCTTGAAGTCCCCATCTTCACTCCATCTTACACTACGAAGAGAGAGATAGCTGGTAGGACTAAGTTCATCGATGATCTCATTCACTCCATTGGGATCATATTCATAATGAATATTTCCACCACCATCAAATGCCATTATCCTTTACCTCCAATTCGTTCCATTGAAATCTCATATGCCGTTTTCATTGATACAAGTTCTCCAGTATAGAGATCAACCAGAGCTATTATATCATTATCAGTTATATTTTGAGTAACTTTAGCAAACCAAAGTATACTTTCATAGGAAAGAAAACTGATATTGAGATTTTCGTCATTGTCATTTTCTATGATTGCACCAAATCTACAACGTTCAGGGTTTGATGAATTAGTTTCAACCATACCAATGATCATATTATTTAATTGATCGATATTTATCTTCTTCATAATCTCAGCTCCTTAAAAATTAGCTTGAAAAAAGAAAGGGAGATTTTATTCTCCCTTTCTTTTTATCGTGCCCTTATGTGGATACTTAACGGGTCATATAGTTCAGCATCGGATTACCGAACTGCTGCTGACCCATACCCATGATGTTGAACAGCTTGTTCACGGTAGAGGACTTGAGCTGAGTGACCTGCAGAACCGAATCACGACCATCGACGGTCATACGAATCAGGTTGCAGCCATACTCGAGATCATGACCTTCGCTGTCCTTGGCACCATAGATCTTCTTGAGCAGAAGTTCGATGGGGAATCCAAAGAGCTTACATTCGGTCATGCTTCCACCATTGAAGCCATAGTTCATGAATCCAGCCGGAGCAGAGTTGACGAGCTCAACATAACGAGCATCGAAGTCAGGCTTCTTGTTCTTGTTGAACTGAGTCGGCAGGAACTCTTCGAGAGCTTCCTTGGCCCCATCGTCAATCGTATACATACGGTTGGACATGCCGCCATTGACGAAGTTGAGACGAGAGATCATCTTCGTACCCTTCGTTTCGGAGCGGCGCTTCAGGACATGGTATCCATCCTTGGAACTATTCTCCGCAAAGGAGAGATTCACATACATGGCACCGGGCGCGATTGTGCGATTAACGATCTCAGGAGCCGCAATACCAGGATTGTTGGTAACGATCTGGCAGCCGACAAAGTCAGCAAACACGGCCTTGAACATAGCGCTAATCTTTTCGGTGAGCTGAGCACCATTGATGAACATGGTTTCCGCATCGGCCTCGAACTTGATCGGATCGAGGTCAATCGTCATCTTGTCCTTCTCGGTGTTCGCCTCAGTCTTGGGGGAGACGTTCTCCTCCTGGGTCAAAACGTTAGCATTGGTTGTTTCCATAGTTTTGGAGCCTCCTTTTATAGATTGATAAGCTTATCAATAATGTGACTATGGAATCACACTATCTTACATGAATAATATGTGTCTAAAACACATTTTACTGCCATCCTAATTGCTTCATTACCTCTTTCTTAGCATCAGATGGCTTTAAGCCTTTGTTGACAACATCTTTGAATGAGATGGTCTGAGAGACATCATAGCAAAGTACAGTAATATCCCCAAGCGGATACTTATAGGACATCGGAGCAATTAATACGTATGGTCTCTGAAGTTCCTCTAAGTATACAGTTCTATCGAATTTCATGGGATAAAACTTAACAGGTACTTCTTGCTTACTGGATATGATGAACTCTGTTAAAGCTTTGTTAGTTTTATCATCTTCAAAATCGAACTTCTCCATATCGATTTCAGTGATGTCATAAGCATCTCTAAAATCAAACATAAAGAAATTATCTCTCATCAGATCATACAAAGTCTCACAATAGCCTTGCACTCCTTGTGCAATCATCTTATGAGCCTTTGCTTTGATATTCCTCAGAGTAGTATCAAACTTATGCGTATTGATCAACCTGAGAATATCATCTTGATGATCTTCCATATAGACAGCAACCTGAACTTTATGGTTCATCTTCTCAAACTTCAAGAAGTCAGAGAAGTTTACTTCATTCGGGCATGTCTTAATAGACATCGTCATACCTGCAATATATCTTGTCTTATCTTGAAGAAGAGCAAAGATATCAATAACAGATTGACGACAAATGACATATGGAACTTCTTCGAGAGTTCGAGTTTTTGTATTAATTCGATTGAGAGTGATCATGACATCTTGTGTAATAGTACCTTCAATGTCTTTACTCTCAATGATAAAGAAGGACATGATTCCATCAGGATTGAGCTTGATCCAGATATCATCAAGCATTTCATCTTCAGGAATTTTAATCTTTCGATTATTCTCATCAAGCATTATATACTCATGCTTGACTTCATTGTAATCATATAAACGGATTACCGTGCACTTGTCACCAACCCATTTATAGAATTTAAGACCTTTAGTCTTGGGCAACGTCTTCAAGATTAAAGACTCCTTTCTTGTTCTCGTAAAACCTAGAGGCTGTAGCATTGACTTGACCTTGATAACGACCATTATACAAGTAATCAGTATCTCCTTCTACAGTCTCAAAACAGATTTGGCAGACCTCATCTCCAGGATAAATGATTAACGGATGCGTTACTTCAAGTTCCAGAGTCCAGGTTCCATTAAATCCAATATCTCCAAATCCAGCAGTAAGATGAATCTTAAGACCAAGTCTACCGGTAGAACTACGACCATCGAGTTTAGGTACAAACTTAGTTGTTCCAACTTTTTCGACAGTTCTTCCAAGATAAAGAATGCCAGGAAGAAGCATAAAGCCATCGTCAGTCATCTTATATGTATCGGTTTCGTTCACCTTATGACTGTCGAGGACAATAAGATCTACTCCATTGAGCTTAATCAGTCTATCAGACTTATATACTTTAATCTCATCTGCGATATGAAGATTGCAAGAGTTGGGATTGATTAACTTAGGATCAAACGGATCCATAGTAATATTCCCAGCTTGGATCTGTTTATAAATCTCTGATCCTGTAAGAATAGCCATATATTTAATACCTCCTTTTCTTACTAATTTAAAGTTTGTGCTATAGTAATACACTATTTCTTGCTTATTTTGTAAAAATAAGCACCAATAATGATATACAGAATAGCATATATAATTGCCCACATTCTATATATATCATGGTCAATTATACCCCACATTATAAACTGGGATATAAGCATAAGTATTACAACTAAAATAAATTGTTTTCTAGTCATATAACTTTACCTCATCATAAATATAGTAGACCTGTCACCAGGTCTACTATAATAATATGTGTTTAAAGCACTTGTTTCACAAGAGATAATAAGCCACTGATTGTAGCAGCATTAACCTTATAAACACCTTTCGCATAAGGAGACTTCTGGAAGTAATCATTGAAATTGAAACTACCATCATTTCGATTTACAATTTCCATATACTTATTGAAATCTCCAAGAATATGCGCTCTAGTGATATAAAGCTTGCTACGTTTTGCTGAGCTAATCATATGATCTCCATAGATCTTCTCTTCGATAGAGAGAAGCATGGCCCATAACTTAGCTAATTCAGCTTTCATACCATCAATATTATTTGCCTTATCATACTCCATAAGAAGTCTATGAGATGCTTGGTATTCAGCAGCATAGTCTGTCTTATTGATATTGATTAAGACATCTCCATTCTTATTCATCTGAATGGGAAGTTCTCTTGCTTCTTTAACAGGCTTAAAATAGGTCTCTCTTTGAAGCAGAGTATTGATGATCTTATCGATGACTTCTTTCTTATATCCACCGACTTTACCTTTAAAGACAGTATAAATCTTCTTATTCTTCTTAGCAGCCTTATCAAGATCATTAGGAGATAGAAGACTAGAGCTCTTTTTCGTAAAGTCAATGCTACCAAGTTTCAGCATTCTATCAACGAATTGAGAACAAAACATCTTTTCATCATCACCTTCAGAAGGCTGTTTGAAAAGATACTTAATCAATCCATCCCAAGAATACTTTGTTTGCCTTTGTCTCTGAATGAAATGATCAATGTTGGATTTGATTTGATTGAAGGTCTCATTATCAACAAGAATTGCATAAGCTTTAAAGAGTTTATCTTTCGGCTTAGTGCGAATATCATCGATGATAAAAGACCCAGTAAGTTTTACCTTAGTATCCAATCCAAATGAGTACATCTTCTCCATTGTACTATCGAGAGAAAGCATAGCATGAGTATAACTCGCTTTAGTAGCTTTCTTGATAGCAACAGACAGCGGAGATCCACCTTCAATAAGAGTAATAAAGATAGGCTTATAAGCATTAGATTTCTCTTTTTTAGCTTCAAAGAGAGTCATCTCATCTCTCACATCTTCGAAATCATAATGATTAATGACTGATTCATAATGAGCAGACATCAATCTATCATTCACTACTCTATTCTTAGGAGTAAACTCTATATCAGGATTCCATCCAAGAGCTCTAACAGACTCCTGCCAATCCTTAGAACCAGTTCTATCAGAAGGAATGTAGTAAAGCTGTTCGAGTTTATGAATTCTATCCTGATTTAATTTGATATAGTGATCTGTTTCATAGCCAGTTTCAAAGAACTGACAGTATTCTCTAAACCAATCCTCATTCATAATCTGACCAGGAATCAGATCACTAGTATCTTCGGGATTAGATCCTCCTTGATAAACTCCCATATCAATCATCTCATCAGGAGTATAAGCAGGAAGATCAGAATGGAACCATTCAGCAGAAGGAACATTTCCATTCATCTCTGCATCCTTGGTACGGATATCATTGATAAGAGTTGTATAAACTCGATTATCAAAGAATTCAGGATGCCTAGCAGGAATAGCATCTAAGCTAGCCATTTCCTGATGAGTAATATCTCCATTTTCAAGAATAGTATTAAAGTAGGTCTTAGTAATACTAGTCTCAAGTCTAGGAGCTATTACATCAGCAATTACACCAGGAGGTGTAAGAGGCCCACCAGATTCTTTCTCTTTCTTAAGAAGCCACTGTTTATATCCTATATACATCTGCTGATTGGTAAGACCAAATAACTCAATCATCTTCCAATCAGAATATCTCTGATGTCTACGAATCATATTATTCCAAGCACTCCAGAGTTCTTCAAGAGCACCAAGAGTAATAATTCTACCAGGATTAATAGCAATATATCCAGTTTCAGCTTCCCAATCAGAGAGATTATAGACCCTTTGATTCCATTCTGGACCAGAATACTGAGCATGAAGAGCATCAATATCGACAGGTTTATCCATTACAGGAATATAATCCGGGACATCGACTGATGCAGACTCATCAATATTCTGATATTCTTCATAATGTCCAAACGTGGACAATTCAAGAGAATCATCTTGATGCATAGCTTTATTATAGATATAATCAAATATCTGCTGATTGGTAAGACCAATAGCAGATAATGTAAGCCAATCTGATTTACGACGGAATGGCTTAGTCTGGCTCATATATCTATCATAAGCATCTGTTAAATTATAAGTACCTGCTCTGAGTTTTACAGGATTAATGATATAGAGATCTTCTGCATCAGCTTGCTGTTGCATATGAGTAATCTTATCAGTTAATTCCTTTGTAACTCCAGGATATGAAGGATCATCAGCATAATATGCGATATCCATAATATTTGAAACATAGTTGGAATCAGGCATAATATCACACCTTTCCTAATTGCTTATGATCATACATGGAATTCATAAGATCAACCACATCCATAAGCTCATCTACAGTCTCATAATGATTAGAGGTTAAAAAGAAATCTTCTGGAGTGGTAGCAAAGAATCCATCATTATCGCGATGAATTGTAACACTTCCTTTTGTATCGATAATTCCTTGCTGAACTTCAAAAGCTTCAGAGAATGCCTGACGTACTCCTTGTACAAGGCCATTCACTACAAGAATTCTAGCAAAATCATTATCAATATCTTCTGAGACTTTGACAATTCCTTCAGTAAACAGACTTCTCCATCCATTGAATTCATGTCCAATAAGAGCTTCAAGAAGACCTTGTTCTCCCATTTCTCTTAATTGCTTCTCAGTAAACGTAGTCAGTTTATTACCAGGACAGACTATCCTAGAGCAAGATGAGAGTTGAATGAGCTTCTTTTGCTTCTCATCAAACATAGGATTCATCTCAGGATCAAAACTGACGAGATATTCAGAACCAGTGTTACCAAAATAATATGCCGGTTCAGTTCTACCATCAAACTCAATACCAGACATCATTCTAGGAATGATATAATCTGCATGAGCATGAGCAGAAGGCATACCTCCAGATACTTCAAGTTTAACTTCTTTTCCATAATAGAGAGTATACCATTCCTTATTACAAAGCTTAGGCTCTTCTTTAAACCCACAACGCTTAGCAAGTTTATAGGAACCTATATTGGTCTTCTTACAGTACCACTCAATACGATCTATACCAAGCTTCTTCATACTAGCTTTAGCGCCATTGATAAGTCTATCACTCAAACCAGTACCTCTAGCTTCAGGATCTACATCAATAGCAATACTAGCAATCTGACAGTCTTTGGTAGAATCTTTTGAACTGTACATTTCAACCCATCCACCATGATCTTTAGAAGCATACTGAATATCACGGTAGATAGTTTCTTTCTGCTCTTTCAACTTATTACCTTTACCCTCATCATTACCTGTAAGAGTATCAGTAATCTTCTGCATGTCTTTTAGAGTTCCTTTAATGATCTTCTGGGCCTCCGTAAGATATGCTTCATTTTTAATACCTCTATAGTAATTTCTCCATTTATCGATTATTTTTTCATCTTTTAAATAGAACTTAGCATTTTTGATTTTTTGTGAAGTAAATGATATTTTTCCTTTAAGTCCTTCGGTATTTTTAACATCTCTTTTTAAACTTCTGATAAATGATTTAGCTGCGGAAGTTCCTTTAATAAATACAGCATAATCTCTAAGCTCAGCAGGTTCTATATAGGTATATAATGCTATACCTTCTATCACAAATCTTTTAGATTTATGAGAACTAGCATAAGCCTTAGCATAATTTACAAAAGTTTTTATCAGAGGTTTATAATAACATTCTCCGATGTCTCCCTTGAATCCATTCTTAGGACCCCAACTATTCCAATCTTCAAGTTTATACGGAATTCTATATTTCTTTCCAGCACCTGTGAAGAATGAATAAAACATATCTCCATGATTTTTCATATCTTTATCGGTATAATCTGGTACATCATACAAATCATCAAGAGAATATGTCTCTGCTTTAATATCATTTGCCATAGTAGATTTACCGGAACCACCAAGCCCAGTAATAAAACAAAGATTGATTTCTCCCTTATCCCATTTATCTTTATTATAATAAATGTCTTCCTCATCAATCAAATTTCTCTCTGTAAGAACAGTAGATTCATTGATATAGATATGATTGATAGGATCATGATTGATCGTGCCATATCTGATATCAGCAAGAGCAGATAAGAGTTGACCAAAGTTATTATCGGTCAAACGAATGTAGTTATACTGACCATTCTTTTCAATAGCGGCTTCTTTAGCAAGCTGCTTTTCTCTATACTCTAGCATAGGACGATTATTAGGATTTGATCCACCATCCTTGACATCACAGCAGAGCATAGCAGGAATATACATCCAGTCAAGAATCCAAGGATGAGTTTCTCCCTTATATTCATAATAGATAGTAGGACCAGGAGACATAATATCTTTACCCTGAATACCAATACTATCCATGAATTCATAGCATCTCAACTCATAGGTTCCGACATAAGAATGAACAGTACCATCTCTAAACTTATAAGAACCAGAGATCTTTCTAGCAGCAAGCATCTTCTTCTGAACTTCAGGATCATCAAAATGATTTCCCTGAGCTTTCTTCTTAAGAGCTTCCATACATTCAGGTCTATTGCAGATATTCTTATATCTAGCAACGTTATCATCCCATTCATATACAGGCTGCTTACAGATCAAACAAGTTCCATAATTCTTCTTATTGATGTAGTCATAGACTACTCTTGTTCCATTATAACCTTCAGGGATCATATCCTCATGCTCTTTTTCAACATGAGCAGCTAGATCTCCTCTGGTTGCAGTCAACCTACAGAAAGGGCACCTATACTTTCTGGTGCTCTTATATTTTTTGACTTTGTATTTCAAGGAAATAACCTCCTTGTACGATAATTATTGAGATGTTCCGGGTGCTGTATTCTACAGGGGCCTCAACATTTGAGTAATCTTGTAAAGATGAGGTGTTTAATCATGAATAAAGACCAAATCAAAACCGCTAAACTTAAAATCAACGCAGAAGTCAATGAGGCTAGAAAGAAAGCTGGCGTTGATGTTTTATCACATCGTTGTAATGGGGTATATGTATCATTAACTAATCATTTTGGTGCTGATAGGCCAGATATTAGAGCTGTAGAATGCCCTTATAAATATACTTCTGATTTATGTAATAATTGCGATCATCTTGTATCGTTTTCTATAAATAGTAAAAATGCTGGAATAGTGTATTGTCTTCCTGATGAAGACTTAACTCCTAATCCAACTTATTATAAAAGCAAAGGTAAACAAGTTCCTCCTAGTAAAATTACTGATGAACGCAAGAAATTGCTTGAAAAGCAAAAGAAAGAAAGTGAATTACTGGCTAAGCGTGTAAAATCCGCAATGGAAAAAGAAAGATATCATAAATCCAAAGAAGAAAATAAATCATCTGATAAATCCAATATTCCTTTTAATGAACTCAATAAAACCGAACAGGCTAAAGTCATTAAAGAATTTTGGAATATGATTAAAGAAGAAAGAAAGCAAGAAGCTATAGCTGCTGGAAAAGAACCTCCTAAACGTTTCGTTAGAAGACGTGAGGATATCATCAGAGCTATTGAGCTTGGTTATATGACTCCTAATGATCTGAAATCTTTTGACGAATCTTATCCTTATAGGAAAGATCGTTATAAACAATAAAAAGAAGAGGGTTTCCCTCTTCTTTTTATTTCATATATGAGTTATTTTGTAGATCTTAAACTGTATATTAAGTTATTCTAGTTAAGAGAGGAGGACTTTCTATGGCTGGAATTGCTGAATATTCTTTATCTATCGATGAATTCAATAATCCGAAAGTATACGAGGGTGCAGAAGGTATTATGCTTCTCCTCTCTAGATTGGTATTATTGGAACCTGGCACCTTCCAATCTCATCCAGATATGGGAGTAGGACTTGTTTCAAATTATCGATTTAGAGTAGATGATGGTGGATTATCTTCTGAATTAGCCTCTCGTATCAAGACGCAAATTGATAAATATTTACCGTTTCTTACCGGTGTAGATGTGGATGTCTCGATTAAGGACAACTCATACTACATCGCTATTACGATAAATGGTATCATATTTGCGATCTTTTATGACACTCAATCTAATTCTTACAAAACAGATTACAAAGCTATAGCAGATTTGTAATCAAAAAGGAGGTCCAACATGCCTGACTTTGATCCTAAGCAAATCATTCAAATGCAAACCACATCTAGCGAAAAGATTGATGTAACGAAGGGCAAAGTTCAACGTCAAGGTCAGTATGTCAGTCCTGCAGAGGCGAAGCAGGTAAGACAGCAGCAAGCTGAACAGGCGTATGATCCTATCTTCGATACTCCTCCTACCTTTAAACCTCAATATAGTGATAGCAATATCCAATCATTAGATGAGGTTAGATCAACTGCACGTACTCCTATTAATCCTGGTAGACCTGCTCAGGCTACTCCGGTAATTCATGGAGGATACAAACCCAAAGAAGAAGTTCCTGATCCTACTCCTCTGAAGGTTATGAATAATTTCGTACCTTCTGCAGATATGGGTAGTATGGAATCCTTCAATCCTGCATCCCTTCCCAAGAAGGTTGATAAGACTATTAATCTTGATGAGCAAGATGCTCTTAACGATCTTGAACTGGGAGTAGATGCTGAGCTTGAGAGTATTACTGAACGAGTAGATGCTCTTACAGCGAAACAGTATGAAGAGTTCGTTGAAGCAAAGGCTGAAGGTAAGACAGTAGCGCATCCTGAGTCTGATGCAGAACTCGATGCAGAACGCGAAAGACAGATCAATGGTGAGCAGAAAGACGATAATGAAGAGTCTATTAAAAAGACAATCAAGATCGGCGGAAAAGTTGCTTCTGTTGATAAATCTCAGAATGAGCAGCAGTTTGTAAACAGTTGTCTTGAGGCATATAACTATGTCAAGAACAAAGTTACTGCTGCTGACTATTTCGATCGCTGTCTCCATGCTCGTAAATTCTTGGAGCAGCAAAATGTATATGCAGAACTGTGGGCTATTGTAATGCATAATAATGCTACCAATGAAGTCGCAGTTCATCCGTTCTTAGTTGCAAAGAAAAATGGATTTGTTGGTATTCTCGAAGTCAATATCGAGAATATTGCAGGTATCCATGTTCTTGAACCTAATGATACGGTAGAAGGTGTTTATAATAACTTCTTCCATAGAGGTTATCTGTATGAATACCTTGATTTTAACGATGACATTCGTGTGCTGAAGCTTCCTTCTGATATGCCGACTGCACAGAAAGCCATCGAATTAGCAAGCAAGGGGGGAGTTAAGTTGAATACTCCTGAAACCAATACTGAAGCTGTAACTGAACAGCCCGATGAGTTTGATAATGCTGTAAAGAACGATGAAGCTACAGCTTTGAAAGAACTTGCTAACGAAGAGACAGATTCCAAAGAACCTGAAGAAGAGTCAATCAATAAGACTTTTGTAATTCCTAATAAAGCTCATACAGAAGAGCATAAGGTTGAAGTTGAACCTGCTCCTGTTGAAACTCCTAAGAAGAAGCTCGTGATTGAGAGTTCTTATGAGGGAGAAGCTGCTAAGGAAGGTGCTATCAATATCAGCAATATCAAGAATGATCTTGAGCTCGAACTTGGTGAAGATGCACAGGTTCGTACTGATGAAGAGATTCTTGAGGATATGAAGAGTGCAGTTAAGGCAAATATCAAGGTGATGAAGCGTCTTGATCTGTCTAACTTCACAATCGATGATACTCCTATTAGTGCTTCTCAGGTTGCTGGTTTCTCCATCAAAGATGTAAATACTGCAGATCATGTTCTTCCTAATGCAGGTAAGGGTATCTCTGTTCGTGGAGTCAATGGTCCTGAGCTTTTCTCGATGAATCCTCAGAACAGCACCAAGAATCGTATTAATACCTTTAGACAGATCTATGGTATTATTTATCGTCATATTACTTCTCCTAAGCCGAATACCTTTGATGAGTGGCTTAAGGTAACTCGATTCTCTGATATCGATCATATCTATGCTGCTATTCATAAGGCTACATTCGCCGGCTCTAACTATGTCCACTATGAGTGCCCTGAATGCCACCACATCTGGCTCCAGGATTATGACTTCGATACCGACATGGTTAAGTATGCTAGCGAAGAGGCTAAGGCACGTATTCGTAAGATCTTCGAGAGTGGAGACTTCTCCATTGCTGGATATGAAGTTGAACTACATCAGATCTCTGATCAGTATGTGGTTGGACTGAAAGATCCTTCCATCTGGAATATGGTAATGGAAACTGCCTCTCTGTCTGAGGAATTCCTTGAGAAGTATGAAGACCTTCTTGATACGATGTCTTTCATCGATTCTATCTATATGATCGATGAGGAGTCTATGAAGCTTAAGCCGATTGATTTCGGTTATGATAAGTCCAATCCTGCAAAGAGTACTGCGAAGAAGATTACAATTCTTTCGGATATTATTCAGACCCTGCCTTCTGATAACTATTTCGAGCTTAGGACAAGAATTGCTGAACTCTTCCAGACAAGCGAGGATATGACTTATCAGATTCCTGCTACTGAATGTCCCAAGTGTGGTGCTAAGATCGAAGCTGAAGATGTCACAGCTCAGCAGATCCTTTTTCGGCGACACCAAACTGGAGCTATCGCGGCATTATAAACTATATAGATACAATCTGTACAGTTTACCGTCGAATCGATCCTACAAATCTTTACGATATGCCTCTTAACTTACTTCACGAATTATATCGTAATGCTTTTGAGATTTCTCAAGCTCAGAAAGAAGAGCAAGAGAAGAGAGAAGCAGAAGAGAAAGCAAAAGCAGAAGAGGAAGCTAGGATATCGAGAAAAAATGCTGCGGTACAGAGAGGTCGTCCTAAATCCTCTCCCATTCCAATGAAACAGAATCAATCTGAATCCCCTCAAATTTCTGATGCACAAGCCAGAGCAGCTGATTTAAAGATGTCTGGCATGGAAGAAATATTTGATGAATTATCATAAGGAGGGTTTCGGTTTGGTGTTATATTCCGGAGTTCCTGCTTTCATGTGTGGAGTAGACATGGGAGATCCTACAAATGACTATACACACAATTTCGGGAAACTGATGGTGCTGTATAGAATTATTGGTGGGAACCCAAACTACAGTATCTCTACTACACATAATGGATCTACTGGCTTTGAAGTGAAAGCAAAGAATAAGACTGCTGCAAACAGACTGAATAGTTATATTAATGGCATAACCTATAAGGCATATGGTATGAACTATAATATCACGTCAGTTTGTGATCAGCGTATCGTCTCAGTATCCATTAAGAAGCAATAAGAGAAAAGAGAGCCTCTTCGGAGGCTCTCTTTTGATACCGTCAACATTTCACTAATAAAGGTAGGTGATTTTATGGGTATTTTACCATATAGTATTAGAAATGGTGGATATTTAGGAAATGAAGATCCTGAATTATTTGCCAAGCATGAAAACTATGATGACAGGTATAATACTCCTACTAAAGTAAAAAGTGCAGATAAAGCAGAAGGTTTCATGAGATTCTTGATTGAAAACTTTCTGTATGAAGATGGAAATCAAGTGAGACCTAAGCATCTGAGAGTGAATCTTCTAGATGTAGATAGATTGGTTTCGGTTAATGATTTAAAGCCCATTACCAATCCAATCACTTTCTCTAGAAATAATATTCCTACCTCAGATGGACTATTATCCAATGAGATCTTTGGAATCACTATGTATGATCGTATGAACACTTGTGCTTATATTGATCTTCATGAGTGGTTTATGAGTCCAGAACTCTATAAAGTATGGTCTAAGCTTGATAAGAAGATTCCTGCTTGTGTTAATGAAACGAAATATTTCTCCATTACTGATAATGGAGTATTGGTAGAAGATCCTGAACACGGTAAGACTGGATTGAAGTTCTTAAAGGATAACTTTGAGAAAATCAATGTAGCAAGAACAGCATCAATCCGTAGAGATCAAGACGTTGATTTTATCAATGCTTGTAAACGAGATCCTGGTGCATGGATTAGAAAGATAGTTGTTATTCCTGCTGCATTACGAGATGTGGATACATCTAAGGGTGGCAGAATCTCTATCGGAGAGATTAATCAACTCTATCGTAATCTGATTCTCGCTACTAAAGCTCTTAAAGAATCTACTGACTATGGATTGGATATGGCTGGAGCTACTCGTGGTCGTATTCAAATGTCGATTGTTCAGATCTTTGACTATTTTGGAAATGGTACTACTATTAATGGTACTACTACAGGACCTAATGTTCCTGGTAAGCTTGGTGTTCTTAGACGTTCTGTTATGTCTAAGACCACCGACTATGCTTCTCGTCTTGTTATGTCAGCCCCTGAATTGAAGGTTGAAAAGATCGAAGACATGCAGGCTGACTTGGATTATGCTGCCATTCCTCTTGCATCAGCAGCAGCAAACTTTACTCCTTTTGTCATCTTCCATATGAAGAGGTATTTTGAAAACGCTTTCTCTGGAAATAAAGGAGTTCCTTGTATTGATCCCAAGACAGGAAAAGAAGAGATAGTCTATATTAAAGACTATCAAATGCAATTTTCTGAAGAGAGATTGCGTAAAGAACTTAACCGTTTCTGCAATGGTTATTCGACCAGATTACTTCCTATTGAAGTTGAAACTGTTGATGGTAGAAAGATCTACCTTCATTTTAAAGGATTCAATGTAACTAAAGAAGAATACGAATCTGGTGTAGGCAATATGCCTATTGTTGAACGTTGGTTTACATGGTGTGACCTGATCTATATTGCAACTGTAGAAGCTGCTGAAGGTCGTAAAGCTATTATATGTAGATATCCCATGAATTCGTGGCTTAATAGAGCGATCTATTAAGAAAATTCCGTTAATTGCTGGAAACTCTCAAAATGAGACAATCAGCAACCAAGCCTAGAGTAAAAGGATGTGCTAGGAAGGCTCAACGACTAGTCTTTATGACGTAGGCCCAAGCGGGTCGAAATGCGGAACATCTCTCTGAGATGGTGATATAGTCTGAACTACTATGGTGACATAGTGCAGCTTGAATAAAGCGGGCTAGGATTAGCGACCCTAGTTGAACACAATTGAGATTCTATCTACAATCAATTTCCTATTGGAATCCATGTAAACTCTACCAATAAAACAGAGCCTATGGTAATAGATGGAAAGTTCTATAAGAATTATCCATATATACGCCAGGATGATATTGGAAACAATACATCCAATATGTTTGTAGACTCGGCTAATATCTGTAATTTGTATCTCGATGGCCTTAATGGAGTAGCCTAATGGTAATCTCAGCTTATTCAGTAATGAGTAAGTTTCCAGGGTTAATTGCTGGCAATCCCTAAAGCCTAATTCACCACAACGTAGCTTGAAAAGGCAAGCGTGATGGTTACGAAAGTAGAAAAAAGTAATTAGGATGGGTCATGGTTAAATCCTAAAACTCAGGTATCGCAAATGGGAATTCAGCAGCCACTCGCCTGTAAAATGGTGAAGGTTCAACGATCATCTCCTGACGGGAGAGTAGAACTGCAAGCTTACGGCAGAAGAAAAATCCTGCCCCTAACTCGAAAGAGAAGGGTGAACATATGATCTATACTCATACGAAAGTATGAGAAGCGAAAGCGCTTAAGAATTGCGAACTTAAGTAAAAAAAAATAATATTTATCTTACCGTAAATACTATTTACTAATCTAGATTACGATGGCGATACGATTACCGTGAAACCAATATACACAGATGAGGCTAATGAGGAACTCGAGCATGTTATGAATCAGAACTTTAATCTTATTGGTATGGGAGGAACTCCGATTCGTAACTGTGGTAATGAAGCTTATCAAGCAATCTATAATTTAACACTCAAACTTCCTGATGCTGTTGGTAAGACTTCTGTACCTAAATTCTAAAAAAAGAAAGGGCTTTTACAGCCCTTTCTTTTTCCTCACCACTCGGGAGGGATAGCCTCATCATGCTGACGCTGAAGGGTTTCCTGAGTTTCCTCGTGAAACCCATAGATGTCCATTGAGTCTTCGAGCATTGAGGAGATCTTGTCCTCGATCTCCTCTCTTGTGTAACCAAGGTTGAACATGGCATCCGCCATATCGAGTGGGCTAAAGAACTTTTTCTTCATCGTGGGGTCTCTCCTTTATGTAATATTTGATGGGCCATCACACCCATCTTCTATCTTAATAATATATCTTCATAAATCGAAAGTATTACAGAAAAAAAGAAGAGGGTTTCCCCTCTTCTTTTTTAAGTATTGTTCATTGTAAGCTCATATGAATCAATAGCATGTCTACAGAGCAATGCCGACATTATCAACCCGATACCATTTTTTGCAGGAGTGATGATCGTAAACATATAAACTCATACGAATCAATAGCATGCTTACAGAGCAATGCCGACGTTATCAATCCGATGCCATTCTTAGCAGGACTGATTGTAAGCATGGATGAATCCTTATACTTTTCGAATACCTCTTTAGGAACGTCTGTAAGACCTACATTCACAATAGCAATAGTACGATCTCCAATCCATTCATCAAGATGATAAAGAGGATGACCAGTACAAGCAACAATGATATTGGAATTCCTACAGATTTCTTTGATATGATCTTCACTTGTTTTAGAATGGCAGATAGTAACCATTGCATTCTTTTGAGTGCAAAGAGTAGCAACAGATCTACCAACCGTTCCACGACCAATTACTGCAATTTTAGAGTTATCTAAATCGAATCCTCTGAATTCTAATAACTCTATAACAGCTTCTGCTGTAGCTGGAATATAAGTAGGGTACAGATAAGGATTTTTTCTATTTCCATAAAACATCCCAAGATTGATAGAATTACAACAGTCGATATCTTTATTGAAAACAATTCTATCATAAATATTATAATCTAACCCATTCTCTACAATAATACCGCTTGTACGAGTATCATCATTGGCTCTTTTGATTAGGTATTTAACTCCATCATCAGTATCATCAAATGAGGAACAAAGTTCTATGCCAGATGCATTTGCAGCATCACACATACTGAGCATGAAGTAATTGAAATCTTTACTTGCTCTTTTAGTACCACTGACATACTTGCCGATCATTTCGATCTTAGGAATGCCAATTAAATTCCCAACTCTTTCCTTATTCTCCTGAATGATTTTCTCTGCAACCATTCTGCATGGAAATTCCATTGATAAATCCTCCTTCAAATTTCTTCAAGATTTTTATAAAGATCTGCTTTACGATCTTTGATATACCTTTCGAGCAATTGCTTTACATCGGGAATCATTATCTGTCTTTCAATTCTATTCCCTTTATTACTATTGTATTCGCTAGATACTGCAACTTTGACAGTAGCATCATAATTTTTGAGAATTTCTTCAATCTTATCGAGTTCATCGATTTGATTAAGAATACCTCTTACATGTTTCGCTTTAGCAATTGTCATATTTATCATCCTCCTTACTATTATAATATCTAAGTGAGTAACAGATTAACTTTTTAGTAAATAATGCATTAAGAGGAGGGTTAATATGCCTGCCGCTATTAATATTGGACATATCATTCTTGAGGATGCTTACACTGCTAGTGATGCTCATATTGTTGGCACCTCAAATAATAAGCCTATCGGCGAAGCTTGCCTTCAAGAAGGCGAGGAAGAGAACCGCAATGGTCGTTGCTATCTGACTGCTGATCTTACCAGAGAGCAGAATTGTGCTCGTACAAAAGAACTGCTTGCCGCTGGTTATATGCTCGGTGAGGCTGGTCACCCGATGGATTCTTCTATTATTCGCCAGCAAACGATCGATCCTAAAGAGACTGCTGTCCGTTATCTAAAGTTCTGGATGGATGGTCCGAAGTGGATGGCTCACTATACTGGAACAAATAATGATTATGGTGAAGCTGTTAATAAGGATCTTCTTGAGGGTTGCAAGCCTGCATTTTCTATGCGTTCGCTTGGTACCCTTCAGCAGATTGGTGGAAGAAATCTCGTTAGAGATCTGAAGTACATTACACATGACTTCGTTATCTTCCCCTCTCATCCTGGAGCATATACACATAAACTCGTTACAGAGTCTGCTGGTGTTCAGAAGTCTTTCAATTCTTACTTTGAAGCTGCTATGGCTAAGAAGGATAAGAAGATTGTCACTGAGAGCTCTATTATCCCCATTATGAATGAGGAAGTTATGAGCTATATCAAGCAGGAGTCTGCTAACGTCCGTTCTATCATCGAACAGTTTGAGGTATTCTATGAATCCATTCAACTTGTTCGTGGTGGTACTGCTGTCATGCTTAGTACCAAGAATGGTGAGAAGTTCTATGTCAATCTTGAGTCTTATATCAAGAATGATATTGAGGACTATTGCTCTAAATTCTAAGCAAATAATAATGATCCCTGAGGTTTTCCTCAGGGATCTGTAATTTCGTAATTAAATCAAGTTTTGATTATATATTATTATCGTGATGAAGAAGTAAATAAGTCTCGAGAGTACAATAGGTGCTTGTATTCATAGTCAAATCGTCGAAAAACTGCTGACGGTGTAGTTTATATTTGACATGATTTTGCATCTTCCCCATCCAGGGTTTCTCCTTCTCTCGAGATGGCCATCACCTTCTTTGTCACCTCATCTGGGAGGGTTGTACAGAAATGTACAACCCTCCCCACCACCCCTATAAAATAACTTTATTTTTTTTCTCATATGTGACAAGTTTGTGCATAACACTTAAGTAAAGGCCAATGGAATTTCGCCTCATTGGTTAAACTCAAATAAGATATCTGCGGGTGTCGGGCTTTGCAGACATTGTTTTTGGGGACCTCCTATGATCGAGTCATACTCCCAGGGAATTTCCCTGGGAGTATGCATTTAATAAGACCTTTAACAATTTAATAAACTCATTAAGTTTTGAGGTGAGGGAATATGAAACAGTTGAGTATAGTAGATGTACGCAACAGAATTCGTAATATCCCAGAAGGTAATTTAGATCTGAAGCGGAGAGATACTTTTGATGAACAAGCAGAAGTAGCTATCCAATCAGGCTTTACCTCTAAGATTATCTTTTGTATTGAATGCGCTATTGGCGATAGTAGCCATTCGATGTCAGAATCTTCGATGTATAATCTCTTTGATGCTCTGGCAGAACATGGAACTGTTTCTCAGATCAATAAGTATGGTAATCTGATTCTCAAAGAGTATGTAAATAAAACCAGAGACGCCAAAGAGACTCAAACATATTTAAAGCAGAAGCTCGGTAGAGTTAAAGGAAAGATGAATGCCAAGAATAGCTTGGTTAATAAGAATCTTAATAGTATTACTGATATGATTCAGAAATCTATTGATGATATTAAGTCTAACCTTCAAACCAATCTAGCTCCTGCTAAAAGTTTTGTTCAATCTGTAACTCCTCAGAATCCTGCTCCTGATAGTAGTCCTGCTAAACAGGAAGCTGTAATTACTGCATATGAGCGTATGCTTGAGCAGGCTACCAAGATTGTATCAATCGATAGGATTCTAGAGAACTATAACCGAGTATCCAAGAGATTCAATATTGATAAAATCATTCAAGAGAATACCATCATAAATGGTATCTCTGATACAGCGATTGAAGTTGCTAAGTTAATTGAGACATATGATATGCCTCTTAAAGCTCGCTTCAATACCTGTTTAGAGACTATGTGGTATGGGCTTCATAGAAATGCTTATACTTTTGATGAATCTGAATTGGTTACTACACTTACCGATTATTACATGGCTCTTGGAGAAAATAGTGTTGCTTGTAGAACTATGCTCGAGGGATCTATAGTTTTCGATAAGAATGACTATAATGGAGATCTCGATGTAATTCATGATGACGAGGTTGATGATGATTATCCTCTGGATGAATCCAAACTTACTTCTCGTCAAAGAGCATTTATTTCGGATAAAGACTATGGTCTTCCTTCCAAGAGAAAATATCCAATGCCTGATGAATCACATGTAAGATCTGCAATTCAAATGTTTAATCATTGCGATTCTGCAGATGAAGCTGAACTTGCTCGAAATATCAAAAAGAAGATTAAGCAGTATGGTATGAGTGTCGATGTCGGTCCTGATAATCGATTCAGTAAATACTATTCTGCTAAGAATGAATCTTTCTTAACTGATACTACCTTTAGTGCTATTATGGATAGCACTCCTGGAGGAGCTGTCAGCATTCAAGAGAAGGTTGATTATCAGGAGATTATGAATAAATTCAAAACTTCTGATGATGCAGATAAACCAAATAAATTAAAAGCTTTGATTCACAGGCTTTATGCTGGTAGCATTGAAAACTCCGTTGAAGAACTTCCTGATCTGTTAAAGTATATTCGTGGAGTTTTTGTTATTGGAGGAATTGCTATTCATCCAGTAGTAGGTGCTATCGTATTCTTAGGAGATAAACTTCTTGCAATGCATATGTCTAGAGAAGAAGCTATTAAAGCACGTAATGCATTTAAAGCTGAAATCAAGGCAGTTGACAAGAAGATTGAATCCTGTAAGAATGATGAAGAGAAAAAGAATCTTCAAGAGTATAGAAAAGAGGTTTATAATACCTATCAAAAGCTTGATCAGTATTATGAAACTCTGTTGAATGATGAAGAACTCGATAAGAAGTATGATGAAGATGAGCCCATCGATGATACTTCTATTGGGAGCATTGACATTGATGATGATGACTTCAAAGATTTTGATTTAGGAGACTTCGATTTCAATGATGATGATTTTGGAGATCTTGAAGACTTTGGAGAATCAGCTAAATATGTAGCTCTCATGTCTGCATTGAGTGAAGCTTATGATAATATGGATATTAAATCCTTTGATCAGGCTAAACTCCATACAATCATTGAGGCTAATCCTTCCATTGCAACAGATCTATACGATGTCTGTCGTATTAGTCCTGAAATCATTTCTAAAGATGCACTGTCTTTTGCTATCAGTGATGTGAAATCTGATGCTAAGATTGGTGTTACTAAACTTGATTATTCAGACAAATATGACATAGATAATGTATATAGAAAGCTAGGCATTATGTTCCCGCAGAGCCATAATACTGAAGATATTATGAGTGAGGCTATGCGTCTTACTGGTAGACTTCAGATTATTATGGGATTGACTGAGATGTATAATGCAGCAATCTATAAAACTCCTCTTACTGAAGCGTCTGTTTTGAATTCTTTGAAGCTTGCTTCTGAGAAAGTCAAGAAAGGCTTACAGAAGCTTTCTGATAAAGACAAGACTATCAGTAAGAATATTGATGTTGCGGCAAATAATTTTAGAAAGTCTGCTGAGAGAGCTCTTACGTCAAATAATCGTGAGGCTGTTATCAAAGGATCTCTGATTCCTAGTGCTTCTAAAACTATTAAGCTAGCTATTCTGGCTGGTGGCGCTGCTCTGATTGACCCTGCAATTGCTGTTATTGGAGTTTTGGGTTATATTGGAGGAACTAAAGCACTTCAGTCGAAACAACGTCAACAGATTCTTGATGAGCTCGATGTCGAGCTGAAGATGTGTCAGAAATATATTGACACAGCAGAATCTAAGAATGACTTGAAAGCTCTTAGAAAGTTGTATGAGATTCAAAGAAATCTCGAAAGACAACGTTCTAAAGTAAAGTATCATATGAACCTCAAAGGAGAGAAATACTATCGTAAAGATAAAATCTCCAATGATGGTATCATGAGTGAAGAATAACAAAATAGAGTAGGCATTAAGCCTACTCTATTTTATGCCCTCAACATTCGATTAATTAAGGAAAGGAGAGTTGTATAAATGATCCTTTATACTCCAAATGGAGAAAAGAAACGCTTATTTCAAGAACTTCAAGTCAATGGACAGGAAGTGAATAATGACAATGACAATGAAGCTCCTACTGATTATACTGCTGATGGGGATGATAGTGGGGGTGTCGACTCTGGTCCTTCTGGTAATCAAGATGGAGAAGGAGCTGGAGGAGAAGGAACCGACGATCCCAACGCAGCCCCTGAGGACTATACTGTTCCCGACGACGGAGGAGACAATGCTCCGGAAGGAGAAACAGGAGAAGAAGGAAATCAACAGCCTCCCGATAATGGAGGAGAAGGAGAACAAGAACCCCAGCAACAGGGAGGAGACAATGGAGGAGGAGCAGAAGTAGCTGAAGGAGAAGGAGCTCCTGAAGACTATACTGATGACTCCAATTCTGATGCTCAAGATATTGGCCCTGATAATGGGGAGTCTGATGATGGAACTGAAGGATCTGGTATGGAAGGAGATTCTATGGATCAGGAATCTGTTTGGGATAGACAGATTCAGGATCTCGAGAATCAAATCAATCAGGATCTTTCTGCAGATCAGCTTGCTATTAGAAATCAGGAGCTTAAGAAGAATTACAATAAGCTCTACGATGCGATTAATAGTGTAATTGATCGTATTAATAATATCCCTAAAGATATTAATATGATTAAGCCTATTGAATTCGCTTCTGATAAATTAGCAGAATTATCAGATCTGGTATCCGATTATCTGATCTACACATTTAGTACTAAAACCGCTACTGAGAATGAAGTTAATTATCAGCTATTCTTTAATGCACTTAGTGATATTAATTCCATTCTTACAAAACTTGCTGAAGATAAAAGAAAGCAGCAGATTTCTAATGGCGGATATGATGAAGATTTAGACTTCGTATAACCCGTCAAATATAACTGTTTTGTGGTAACAATTTAATAAAATATCTATCTATCCAGATAGGTTGAAATAATAAGGAGGACATTTAAATGCCTAGTGTTGTTGGTAATCGCCGCTCTACGGCGACCATGGGCCGTGGCTATCAGAATGACCCCATCTTCGAGTTTGCTAAGAGCTTTGCCGAGTGCGCTCGTGACATTATGACCGAGTCCGGTGTGGATCTGTATTCCGAGCCGGCAAAGGCCATGATGTATGAGTCCAGCATCAATGCTCTTAAGAACTTCTTCGTTGAGGGGGCTCTTGATGAGGACGCCATTGCGGCTCTTGATCCTAAAAACGCTGCTGAACTGATCCAGGAGCAGAAGGAAGCCCTTGATGAGCAGTTCCTGAATGACCGTGAGGCTGTTTTGGAATATGCGAACATCGGCACTATGAATCCTGTGATCGGTATGACTTTCCCGCTTCACAAGAACATCCTGATGAACTGCATCTTCGATAAGGGTGCTATTCCTAAGGTTGTTGCTCGTGAGCCGAAGTTCACCATTACCATGGAGACGCGTTATCTCGTGACGCCGGATGGACAGGAGATCGATATGTTCAAGGAGCAGTACAAGCTCTACGATGCTATCGAGGCTACCTCCCCGTTCGTCGAGGTCGAGATCACCCTCCCCGAGAATGAGTCCACTGATATTCTGGCTCTCATGGGTGCTAACTCTCGTGACAACCTCGATATCGATACTCATATCTCTGCTGTCAAGACCAAGGTCTATCTGAAGACTGGCGATGTCAACCCTGAGACGGGTGAGGAAGCCACTAAGGATGGCGAAGTTGAGGTCTGGCTGCCCACTCATAAGGACTTTGTTCCTGCTTACGGTGAGTATGACCGTACGATGACTGCTGGTATCGAGATCCAGTCCCGCGATCCTTCGAATCCGGATAAGATGATCACGAAGACCGCTGTCCTTGGTGGTTACACTAAGAAGAACAAGTTCTGCATTGTCGACTATAAGAAAGTTGTCACTGCTGTTAAGATTGCTGCCCGTGTCGACACTTCCACCGCGATGGTTCGCACTCCCTCTGTCAAGTGGGATACTCGTACCACCGTCGTTGAGATTCCGTCTGCGAATCCCATCAATACGCCTGTCTCCCCCGATGAGGTTAAGGATATTGCTGCCCTGTATAACACCAACCAGCTCGCCAAGATCATGTCCATGATCAAGACCGTTCTGGGTAACTACAAGGATGACAAGATCCATCATCACCTCGACGACAGCTTTGTTCGTATGCCGGCTTCCCAGAAGGTTCAGACCGCTTTTGACTTTGCTCCTGAGCGCGTCGGTTATGCCTTCAGCCCGGTTCAGTACCGCAAGGAAATGTTCATGGATTATCTGGATCATGTCGTTACGATTATGCTCCAGGTCCTGAATGATCCGAATATGACGGTTTCCGTCTTCGGTTCTCCTGAGCTAGTTCGTATGGTCACCCCGACCGAGTATACGTATCAGACTCCGAACAGCATCGGCCCCGTCGAGCTCGACTACACCCGCACGATCGTCACGAGCGACAAGCGCGTGTATCAGTTCATCGGTTCTGATAAGCTTCGTGGTACCACGAACTTCATCCTGGTTCTGTGCCCGCGGAACAGCGAGCGTATCATCTATCGTATTTACGATTATCAGATGTACGTCAGCAATGAGATCCGCAATGTCGACAACTATGCTCTGCCTGCTGTCCACGCTTTCGAGCGCTGGAAGTTCGTTGAGTATCAGCCTGTCCAGGGCCGTGTCAAGATTCTGCACCCGACTGGTCTGACCAACATTCCTGCGAATGATGATCCGATCCAGGTTGGTCAGATGAATGACTTTAACCTGCTCGAGAACTAATAATTCTCGTTGAATAATAGGTAGCCTTCGGGCTACCTATTATTTTTTATTATGTAATCGACATTTTAATAATTATATACTAGGAGGTTTTATTATTCATGATAAAAACTAAAATGAATTTTGGAGATATTTTGGATCTTAAAACAGTTGTAGGATACGATGAGTTAAAACAATATAGAATTTCAGTAAAATATACAAACACAACTTTGACTAATGATGGAAATAACCGCACTAATGTCATTGAAAAAGTAATAGATACAAAAGATAAACAGATAGAATTTTGGAGATCTTTATATAATAAAGATAATATTTCCAAAGAAGTATATTGTTGTTTTGGTATCGATAAGTCAAAACTTTTTCTTATGTGTACTGATATAGAGTATATTACATATTCTGTATCGATTATAATTATGGAGATGTAATAGAAATGGCTAGATATATAAAGAAACCTGTTACTATTGAAGCATTTCAGTTTATCTATGCTCATTTAGATAAATGTATTGAAAATGCACCTCAATGGTTTAAAGACGCCATTGATAATGGAACAGTCTATAAATCTAATGATGGTCATTATACCATTAAAACTCTTGAGGGAGATCACTATATCTCGAATGAAGATTATGTGATTCAGGGAGTGAATGGAGAACTCTATCCATGCAAACCCGATATCTTCTATAAGACATATGATAAGATTAGTGATTAATTTTACATCTCATTAATACTGTGCTCTAAAGGAGGATAAATATATGGAGCTTAGTATGTATGCTAAAATTAATCTAATCAATCAATATAAAAATCGAATAGATGTGCTTGAAAAGAGACTAAGAGATCCATCTCTTAGTTATGCTGAAATACAAGCAATTCAAGATGAGATGGATGATATTCGTCCTAGATTGAATGAGCTTACAAAATAAAGGTAGCATCGCTACCTTTATTTATTTTAAATATATATTATTATTATAGTACTAAATCGAAAGGAGAAACCAATTATGAGCGAAAAAGTTATGACCCCAGAAGAATTTAAGAACCAAATACTTGCACTTCAAGATATGTATGAATCGCCAGGCATTTTTTATGAAGAAGCCGATAACCTTATGTCGACCTTATTGGAATCTTTAGGATATGGAGAAGGCATTAAATTGAAATTTTCGATAATGGAACGAAATGAGATGCGCGATGAAGTATTAAAGTTCATTGGTGACTTTGCTGGATATGATAAACTTCCTGAATATAATTGGGAAGTTATAAGAAAAAAGTTTAGAGCAGGATATTGTTATTATTTCGCCCACATGCTTCGTAATGCATTCGAGAGAGGTGAAGTATGCTGGGCTGCTCCATTCTCTCATGTTGTATGGGTAGATACTGATGGAACCCCATATGATATCGAAGGGGAATATAAAGGAGAAGCATTCTATTTTATTCCAGAGGGTACGATCGAGTTATCTTACGAGCTTGGTCTAACCAAAACCTCTATGGCTGAATTTAAGCATATTGGTCATGACTATCATTCTACAAAAGAAGATTTGATTGACCTCATGAAGAGCTATTGTAAAGGAAATGGGATAGAATATGATAAACGAGTCGAAAAATATTTGAAAGGATAGGTATTAAGAAGGAGAGAAATAAAGAATGTCTACTATAATCGGAACTCTAGTTCAGTTAACACTTATAGCAATCGCTCTCTACATGATCAGAAATAACAATAATCGTCCTAAAGGAGGGTATTAAAATAATGACTGATATTAAATATTTTGATCATATATGCATTCCCGAAAATGCAATATTTAGAATTCCCAATACCCCTGATACTCCTGACATATATACGACAGATATATCTGAGGCTATTGATATATGTAGATCTTATGGAAAAGATTACGATATGACTTTTATACAATTCGATATCATTAGTCTTGATTCGGATGGGATAATAATTGATACTAACGGAAATCTATCAATACCAGCAATAAGAGAAGAACTCGTAAAACACCCAAAAGTTCGTAGAGTCATTTTGTCAAGAACTGGAAAAGAAGTATACCTTGAAACATTTGCGCTTCGTGTTGATTCAAGATATGGCTATGGCGATGGCACTTATCGTGAATATTACTTTGATTATAGCCTATTATATGGTAAATCGCATAAAGCCCTCGATGCGGCCTGGGAAGACGATAAGGCTGTTTATAGCACAATTACTAAAAATGACCATTCACCAAAAGATGGTTCTTCCCTTAAAGGAAGAGAATTAAAAATAACGTTTAACCCTCTTTACAGAGATACAATGATGCGTATTTGTGGTATTACACATCCATATCCATATTTTATTGAACTTCCTGTAGTAATATATATGCTTGAGGCATACGCAGTAGACCATAAAAGATATGGATGGGAAGAAGAAGAAAATACAGATATATGGTTTGTACCAGCTTCAACATTGCGAATTAAGAAAACAAAGAAAGAGGGCTAAGCCCTCTTTCTTTTTCTCTTGAAAGGAGGATATTAAAATAAAAATGGCAGCCTATCAGAAGTATCTTTATCGTTCATATGAGCCAAGTATGATTATTGGGGATCATTCTATTAAATTCGAAAATGGTGAGATTATACCTGTTCCAAATAAGTTCAGTTTGTTAAGTAATGGAATTCCTTGTGATTTTGCATTTACACAGCCAAAAGGAACATCTATATTTAATAGAAATGGAAATGCATCACTCACAATCATTAACCATAATCCTAAACCAATACTTTATACCGATAAATTTTATCAGGCATGGTGCGATCTTAGTATATTCGATATGATTGTAAAAAATTGTAATTCGATGTATATTGTGTTTTCTAAGAAGCAATTGGTTGGATTATCAGTAAATTTTACATTTAAGTATACTAAAAATAGTAAAAAGATATATGCTGAAATTTATGATGTCGTCAATGATTTTCCATTTATTCTGAATCAAATTAACCCCGAAATTATTTAAAGAGAAAGAGGGCTTAGCCCTCTTTCTTTTTTCTTAAAAGTATAAATCTATTATTTGAGATAATAATATATTATACTTGTGAAATCTATATTAAAGGAGAATTCAAATATGTTTACCCTTGATCAAAGAACCATGCTTTACTATGCTGATATTTATAGAGCATGGTATGATGTATATGCAGCAATGTATGATCTTGTAGATGATTTTGCAGATGATGTATACTATTCTGGCTACTTAGAGAATGATAGGGAATTCAAATCCGAATATGAAGCATGGGATAATCGTCTTTATGGGTATTCGAGGCAGGTAGGAACTTATGGTTCTTTAGACATTGATGCTGAAGATCTTAAACTATTTGCTCTTGGAAAAGATTCCGATACTTGTAATGAATTTAATACTGATGACTGGGAAGGTCCAGAAGAAATATTTGAATTGATTCATAATAGAACCATGCCAGATCTATTTGAGTGCTTAGAATTCTGCTCAGATTTTCTTATAGATATGTCTGATAAAACAAGAGAAGTATCTGATAAAATTACTTCATCTAGATATATTTCTTAAGCACCACTAATAAAGAAAGAGGGCTAAGCCCTCTTTCTTTTTTCTCTTGGGCTGAACAATTGAGTAATATGACTCATTAAGAGGAGGTTATTGACTATGAGAAAGATCAATTATGACTTCTCTGGTTTGGAAAATATCTTTGATCGGGCTATTGCTCGTGGATCTTTAAACTCTTCGGATTTGCTTAATATTCGTAGAGAGCTTAATAGATTCTTCAAGGATTCTACCTGCACTCAGGTATTTTATACCAATAATACGGATAAGATGTTTTTCGGTATTATCGTGAATGCAGGTATTGATTCTGATAAGATCTATGACTATCTTATGGGAACTGATGAAATGCGTATCTCTAAGTATTCTCTTGAGTATGATTCTCATCTCTTTAATCCCATTCTTGGTTTAACTTCTCGTGAGCTGGTTGCTATGACTCTTCATGAGGTTGGTCATGTAACGAATGATATTACTCCGATTGCTAATGCTAGGAGATATCTTGATGAGTATATGGCTAAGTCTCATGACTCTATCGCTATGTCTGATTCGATTCATTATAGAGAGATTCTTGCATATGCTTTGAAGGATTTCATCTCAAAGGATCGTTCCATGTTCTATACAAACGATGTGGATGAGATTCTTGCTGATGACTTTGTCAGAATGTATGGATATACTGCTGACCTCGAAAGAGCTATGAACAAGATTATCTCTAAGAATATGAAGCTGTATAGCGGTGGCAATGTAGATAAATTCTCTGCATTTACTTGGACACTTAGTCTTTATCGTCATCTTGGAACTAGACGTATTGGAGCTATTAAAGCTTTGAATAAGGCTAAAGCTCTTACTGGTTCTACTATCGAGAAGATGGAAATGGATGCTATGATCAAGCGTATTTCTCGTATTGACGACTATGCTTTGATGGAGGCTGATATTACAGCATCTGTCAAGTCGAAGATCAATGAGAGAATGCGTAAGATGCGCATCAATAACATGAGATCTCTCGAAGATGACTTCTATGAATTGAATATGAGAGTTCGTAATGTTGAAGATGAAGATGATGCTCTTTATCTGATGCGTCAACTGAATACTCGTATTGCAATCATTGAAGACTTTGTTAATTCTGATGATCTCTCTCAGACTGAGGCTAAGCGCTGGAGAGAATCTCTTGAGAAGTTTAAGAGAGTTAGAGATGAATTGTCTTCTACTCTTGTCTATAAGGGAAAGACTTATGGAGTCTTTGTTCCTTATCCTGACATCCAGCCTGATAGATATTAATTCTGAGAACATTCTATTAGATCTTGGATGCGAACCTGTTCACGCTTTTCAAAAACGAGCCAACACAAGAGAGGCCTTTTGGCCTCTCTTGTAATTTATTCGATTTATAATTACATATTATCTATATGAAAGGAGGAATGAATATGGACTATTCGTTCAACAAAGTGTTTGTAGATTTGTTTAAGCAAACAGAATCTCTCATGGCATCCATATCACCAGCAAAAGATAAAAATGGGGAACTAACTGAAATCAGCATTAAACCTCTTAATCCGATTGATTTTATTATTGATGATATCATGTTCACGATCTGCGGAACAATATATCACAATAATAAAGTCATTGGTATTAATGAATTCCAATGCATGGTGAACCCTCTACGAAAAGAATGCTCCATTGAGCTGATGGCCAAAACTACATATGGTCCATTAGCTATCACTGCATCTCTTGGAGAATACGAGATCACGAGTATTTCCTACGAGGAATGGCTTGAAGACGTTGCTGAAGTGCATGATTTGTATCATTGCACTCTGAAAAGAAAGGGCTAAAAGCCCTTTCTTTTTTTTTTAATCAGGAAGCCTACAGATTACTCTAGGCATACTCATATCTCCTCCGATAAAGGCAATAAGCCACTTACTGCCTTTTGGAATAATATGATATGGAGCAATCATTTTCAATGTAAGTTCTCCATCTACTTTGGCTTTCTGAAAGTCTGTAGTATGTGTTCCACTTACAGTTTCTGATATATTACCAGAAACAGTACCAGAAGCACTAAGAAAATCATAATTGAGCGGAGGACCAACTGTTCCACTACCAGAAAGAGATCCAGATATACTACCAGTTCCATTTAAAGTAGCAGTTTGAACGTGTCCAGATCCTTCTATATTGAGCCATCCTTCAACTGCATATTTTGCATTTGCAAGAGCACATAACTCTCTAGGAATTTCAATCTCAATATAGTTTGAAACTTCTATATCAGATACATCTACAGCTCCTTTATTATCAGTGAGAATATTTGACTTATCTCTCTGAGGAACTTTACTCTTAACTTGTTTAGATGTATCTACATCTGGAGTAAGGATAGGAATAGAAAATGGAATCTTTCCAGGATTGTTTCGATCAATATCTTTTAATGCAATGCCTATTTCGAGATAAGGCATATTCATAGATGAGTTATTATAGAAATCTGTTTTATTAGGCATATGCTCACCTCTTTAATAATAAGTTTCAGTTGCATATTATTATGATGAATTCAAGAAAGGAGAACCCAGCTATGAACTATAACGCAATGATTTATCATCATAATGATCCGGATGGTCATGTATCCGGATACCTGGCAGAGAATTTTCTGCTTGGAAAAGAAGTAAATTTGAAAAAGGAAGGATTTGTATATAAGAATGTCTTTACCGCTGAAAAGGTATATACTTCTTCCTTTGATGATCATCTTAAGATTGAAGGAGATGATCCTATTGAACTCTGGTTTGTTGATCTTTCTTTCACACAGAATACAATTGATATTCTGATAAATGCAATTATCAGTGATCCTAGAGTTAAGAGAGTGGTTTGGATTGACCATCATGCTTCTTCTAAGCCTATTATTGATGGTGTGTTTTCATTCCTTGCTCAGCATAAGAATATCTCGTATGGTGCTATTATTCATAGTAATAATGCATGCGGAGCAGTTCTTACCTATCTTTATACGGATTTGATCTGTTCTTCATCAATCAATATTCACGATAATCATTATCTGCTTGTCAATGATGTTGCATTGAAGAAGAATGAACCCAATCATATAACCAAGATAAGTGCAACTATAGCAGACTATGGAGAATTCACCATTCCTGACTTCTTGTATTATCTTGATCATCATGATCGTTGGACGAGAGAAGAGCCTGAAGCTCCTGATTTCATCACAGGATATATGGCATCTGATTTCTCAATGACGAGAATGGATCAGAATACAAGAGAAACAAAATATTCTGATATGTTTAATCTCTTCGATAGATGTGAAGAGTTTATCAGAGATGGTAAGAAGATCAATGTGTTTGAGAGAAATAGATATTTTACAGAATTTAAATTCTGTACGATCATGAATCTCTTTGGTCATAAGATCATTGTAAAGAATGGTCATGGAAATTCTAAGAACTTCTTAAATTATCTTGATGATAATTTGGTAAGCTTTGCTGTTTTGTATAGATTCGATCCTGAATCTAGACTTTGGATTCATTCGATTTATGCAAATAAAGCAAATTATATTGAAGTCAATAAGATTGCAGAGCAGTTTGGTGGTGGAGGTCATCCTGGTGCTGCTGGTTTCCAGATCGAAGAACCGATATTCACCATGAAACCTAATGAATTAGCAGATTGGATTTTTAATAACAAGCCGGCGATATCATCTTATCTGATGGCCACGCCTGTGTATAAAAATACTGATCTGTAACAAATAAGTACATATATTATTTAAGGAGGAAAATACTCATGCCGTACGGAAACTATTCAAACAATAACAAGAAAGGTGGGCCTATTGATCCCACTATCTACTCACCGTATAGGTTTAACAATGCACAGAGCACTGTTGACCAGACTTCTTTGACTACCCAATTCTGGAATAAGACTTTACGTATTTCTATTAGTCCTAAGAATCCTGAATCGCCTACTGACCAGCCTACGTTCGATATGAAGAATGGTATCAGTGTCTATCTGAATCATTCTAAGGCTCGTATCCTCGCTGAGGTTTTGAAGAGCTTTATCGAAAATCCTGAAGCAAATGATAACTGTGGAGTTACTTCTGGTAGTTCTATCATTTGCTTCTCGACAGGAAAGGACTTCAATTCGAAGTTCCCGCTGGTGATCATTCGCAAAGTCGATGAATCTGGTAACGTTTCTTCGTCTTTTGCATATGAAGTTAAAGGCGATTACTATTTTGCTGTCACTAACTTCTCCGAGAAGTCCAATGGACAGTATGGGACTAGAAAGTTTCCTGATCTTGAGCTCCGTCAGCTTCTGACTGTGCTTGAGGAATACTATAAAGCCGAAACTAGAGCAATCGCTTACACGGTTGTCGATGAGACCCGTTGGAATGACTATCGTACTTCCACGAAGCTCAATCGAATTGGAGAGAAATTGGGTCTGGATATGAGTATAGGAGGCTCTAGACAGAGTAGTTCTACCAGCTACTTCTCTAGCAATGGTCCTTCTTCTCCTGCATCTCAGTCCAACAGCGATGATGGTGGTCTTGATGCATATGTCAATGCCACGATGGATGACCTCTATTAATGAGGTAGTACTATGCCACTTGGATTAAATGCAGTTAGACGACAGTCTATACTGGTTGAATTTGATGGCATAGTTGATCTTCAGTTAGCTGTGGTTAAAGCTCTCCGAGAGGACTATCCTCTCGGAGGCTTTAATCCATCAATCAACTATGCTTTTTTACATAAGCCATTAATGGAACTTGTAAGAGATAGAGTTACTCTATACAATAAGAATATTGTAGAAGAGTGCTTTATGGATTCTGGAAAGCAGTATTGGAAAACTATCTATGATACCTACGTATCTGATGAGTATGATAGAATCGTACAGGGAGCTCCTGTAACTATGATTCATAGACTTATCACTACATATTCTCGAGCTGCTGGAGGAATGATCAAGGTCCATATCCGTTGTGATAATGAGGCTCAAGTAAAAACAATTCAATCACTGTTCAAGTCATCTAATCCCAATATCTTTATTGGGAAAAGAAGTGAACTTGATCTGTCCCAATACAGCCGTTTAATTCTTGCTGATGTAAGATATTTAGATGATATTCCGAATATGCAATCTACAGCTAAATATCTGGCTATTTTAAATTATGGCTGTAACCTAGAAGTAATTGACAATGACGTGGTAATTCTAAAAGACTATATTATCAAATATGGTCAAAAGAGCGAATTCCAAATCATTGATTCTTTCCAACTACAAGAAAAGGAGAGTTCTCATGAGTAATGATTATGGCGAAAAGACTATTGTCGACAATCCCGTTAACGATCCGGTAGCATTCATTGTCGATGATGGTAAAGTAAAGCATATCAATTACATTTCTAATGTAATTGATCAGAAAACACTTCGCAGAATCCAGTCAACGATTCTTGGAGACCTTACTAAGATCCTTATTAACAGCTTTGGTCCTCATGGATCTGTGACTGCTATTAAAAACCTGAATGCCAGTACGATGTACACTAAGGATGGTCATACGATTCTTGGTGCTATTAAGTATAATGGCATTATTGAGCAGTCTATTCGTGATGATATTGAGAATATCACTCTTAATATCGTCAAGACTGTTGGAGATGGTACAACGAGTGCTGTTATCCTCTCCAAGCTTATCTTTGATAGTATTATCAAAGGTATGGAAGCCAATCCCAATCTGTATGCATCCGATGTCACTCGTGCTATGGATAAGATTGGTAAAGAAATCGATGAAGCAATTCGTGAAACCGCTAAGGAATGCAATCTTCAGGATATCTTTGATATTGCATATACTTCTTCTGATGGAGATTACTGGGTTGCTCAGTTTATCCAGAATATCTATAAAGAAAGTGGTATGGGAGTTTTCATCGATGTCGCTCCTACAACTGCTCCTGAAGAGATTACCGTCAAGACATTTGATGGTATGACAATCGATAGCGGATTTATGGATAGTTCATTTGTCACAAATCCGTCTGATAACTCTGCTGTCGTTGATAATCCTGAGATCTATTTCTTTGATGATCCTATTGATACTAAGGAGCTTGGTGTCATTCTCGATGCCATTCTTAGCAATAATATCATCAATCCCTTTGATAGGGGTGTTAGAACAGGAGTGTTTAATCTGACTCCGACTGTTATCGTTTGTCCGAAGATCTCTAGAGATATGTCCTCTTTGATCGATCGACTGGTTGATATTCAGTCTAAGCAGCCTGCTGGTAACAAACTTCCTGTGAACTTTGTTATCAACCGTACTCAGCCTGATCAGATTAGAGATATCTATCAGCTCTGTGGTGCTAAGCCCATTATGAAATATATGGATGCAGAAGTCTATAAGGCTGATGTGGAAGCTGGACGTGCTTGCACTCCTGATAACTTCTTTGACTTCGCTGGTAAGGCAGAGTCTGTTGTTTCTTATAGTGAAGATACTAAGTTCATTAATCCTCTGGAAATGAAGAATGAGGATGGTGAATTTAGTGAGATCTATAAGAATCTTCTTGCTTTCGTTGAAGCAGAGATCAAGAAGAATGAAGCTGATGGTGGAGATGTGAGAGAGCTTGGTACTCTTAAGCGTCGTCTCCATGCTCTGAAGTCCAACTTGGTTGAGATCCGTGTTGGTGGTATGTCTCCTTCTGACAGAGATGCTCTTCTTCATAGAGTTGAGGATGCTGTTAAGAACTGCAGATCTGCTGCCAAGTATGGCGTAGGTTGGGGTGCTAATGTATCTGGCTTGAATGCTATCATTGATCTTAATGATGAGATTGGTAGTGCTGGAGCCACTGATGCTGAGTATCTTGTGGTAAATGGTATCTTTGATGCATATATTGAGCTGGTTAATATGCTCTATGCTACAAAGTATCCTAATTCCAGAGAGCTTGTTGATCAGACAATCAGAGGAGGTGGTCCTTACAATATGAGAACCAATGAGTTTGATGGTAAGGTCAAATCTTCTATTGAATCTGATACCATTATTCTGAACTCTGTCATGAAGATCGTTGGACTGATGGTTAGTTGTAATCAGTTTATGGTTCCGACTGCTCAGCATAACGTCTATACTGATACGAAGGAGATCAAGTAATGGACAAGGTATACGAAGTACTGAACAATAGTAATGCAAGAACGTTTGTTGAATATGCTCTTGTACGTTCAGCACAACTTGCAGAACTTGAATCAAAAGATCCCATTACTATGACTATGGCTGAAGTCATGAATGGTAAAGAAATCTATTCTTCTTATCCTGATTTCTTTGGATACAATGTAGATAGAACAGGCTTAACTATTATCATGTGTGAAAACTATAAAACTCTTTCATACTTTGATACTCGTAAGACTACTGCTTGTATTCGAGGAATCTGGGAATATCATAGTGATGATATTCGTACCAAGAAGATGACTATCAATGAAGCTATCGATGCTTGGATTGCATTCAAGAAAAGTATCGATGACGTCGATGAAGAAACAAAAGCAGAGGTTGATGCTATGGTTAAAGAAGCTGAAGCCGAAGCTGAAGAAGAAGAGGGTTAACCCCCTCTTCTTTTTTTTGTATATTTATATGATCCATAAAAATGAATAAGAGGAAGCCAAGCCTTCCTCTTATTCATCGTTCGCCACCGGAAAGGAGGCACAACTATGGTTATATATAAATGTTATAGGCAGACAAAAAATAAAGGGGATTTCTCCCCTTTATTTTTTATAACTTAGCGATCATTCCAGTGAAGTTATCAAAGACTGCTTGCTTGATAATGGTAGCTCTGTTGCCATCAGTATACATAAGAAAATCAATAGAATCACTTTCATAAAGCTTTCTAAGATCTTCAAATGTCACATGACAAGTATCAACAAAGAATCCACATGCCTTGTTGCCAAGGATAGCACAAGGAATACCAAGGAACGCATACTGATTCAGTACAGTAATAGCAGACTGATAGTTCATAATCCCTGTATTGATATCAGTACCATGAATAGCAGTAGTGGGCTCGTCAGGAACCATGAGTTCATCATCCTCAATAACCTCATCGCCCCTGACTGCACGAATGGTGGTATCTTTGATATCAGTATCATCATCTTCACTAGAATAATCATCAGAGAGAATATTACTAGCAGACGTATACTGATCTCTCATATCATTGTTGATCTGAGGGAATACAGCATCGGGGTTTGCGCCACTTGCTTCACAGAGAGATCTAGCGGCCAGAAGCTTGTGATAATCATCGAGAGGTTCATCGGTAAGAATCATCTCTGCCGCATTGATAAAATCATCCTCTGTAAGTGTAGTGTTGTTTGCGGTAGTCGGAAGAGTGTTCTTCGTGTTCTTGTTCTTAGTCATTTTCGTTTCTCCTTAAAATAATTTTATTCTTAAGAAAAGAGGGGAAATACCCCTCTTAATCTTACTTAGATTGTACCCAAGACGGGCAAGGAGCCTTGACCTTGATTGTATCATGAGCTCCAATAATCTTAGTACCTTTCATGAAATTACCTTTCTCATCCTTGGAGGGGTAACTTTTTTCAGCAGCCGGTGCATGGCGAAGCTGAAGAGAGATGTCAGATTTCTCACGTCCGCCAAGCGGCAACTTACGATCTGTCTGAAGATACGTATTAACGTACTCCTTAGAAATATTAACCATACTCTCAGCCTCTCTACGAGACGGAACATAGTTCTCCATAAGAGCATTTGCTTCGTGCTGGGTAATCTTAGTGGTATTGACAAGCATGCTAGCTCCCATAGAACGGAAGTCTTTGCACGGATTGTACATACCCTTGATACCATTCTTTCCCCACATGGCAACTTCATAATCAGGATCAGATAACATGGATTGCATAACAGAAATCTCATCCTGTCTTGAAGCACCTTTCTGGGAAAGATTCTCCTTAATATCCGTGATTAATTCCTTAACGGGTTTCGGTTCCATAGGTGTTTGGTCTTTCATCTTGCGATTCCTCCTTAGCTCTAAATTCATAAAATGGATAATAAGGCTTACGTGGTTTACCTTTCTTATCAATTAACTCATTCATCTCTTCTGGAGTTGCATGAGTTAAAAACTGAATAAAATTATCCTTATCCACCTTTCCAGGTTCTATCTTATCCATTGATTATAGCTCCTTTCAATTATATAGATGTAGAGCTATTTATCAAAAAATACTCTCGTGAGAGGCCCATTTAGGCACTCTCACGAGAATGTAAGCTCGTAAAATCGTTTCAAAAGCAGTTTATGTCTAAGTAGACTGCTTACTCGACTTTAGAGGTATTTTCTTCTTCTTTTGAAGATTCGGGGAGATAAGAGGCAATCTCAGGAATAGCTTCGATGATATCCTCATCAGTAAGACTAAATCCTTCAGCCTCTTTAAGCTGATCGATGATATCGCGAACTGTAGTCAGCTCATCAAAGACAACAGCATTGCGATATTTATCGAAGGCACTCATATATTCAGTAATGGGTGCACCGGAACCAGCATTACGCAGAAGCTGTACTGCAATGATCTTGTCAAGGATAATACCTTGACGAACACCTTGATTGTACGCTTCCTTCAGTTGCTTCTCAATCCTCTTCTGCTGCTGCATCTGAGCCATAACAGGATTGGGACGATGTGCTCTCTGATAACCATGTCTACTTTTTGCCATTTTCTAAAATCCTCCTTATTGTATTTTCATGGGTTTCGTTTCTGGGTTCATCATCATAGAAGAATGGGACTACCCCATTTGGAAACCTTGAATCACTAATAACTGGAGCCCAAGTACTAGTGATACTTACTTTCTTGTCCTCGCCGAAATACTTTACAAATGCATCGACGCGGTCTTTAAACTCTTTCAGAGTTACTTCCATATTACCCTCCTTATAATATTCTGGAGTGAGGCAAATACCCATTGTAGTGGTATTTCCTCTCTGGTTATAGATTACCATATATTTCTCCTTTACAGTTTATTGTTCGCTTCTAGGTTCAAAATAATAATATGTCTTTAAATAAATCATTGAAGATAGCATAAATTGTGCTACCTTCAACATCATAGTAACTAGATTAAGAAGGAGGATAAAATCCATGATTTTAATGGATGAAATGATCCCTCTTCGCTTGTATTCAACAAGGCAAAGAGCTTACCTTCCATTTAATCCTACAAATAAAAAGAAGGGTGCTATGATCACCCTTTTGACTCAGTCTATGGAGGACTCCATCACTCTAATTAATACTCCATGGTTTCAAAATCCGTCTTATTTCGTATCCTATTGGATGGATAGAAATGTCAAACACTATTTGACAAACGATGGTAGTATTAAGCTTGATGTAGAGGATGAAGATCCTGATGTCTATGAAGAGATGGCATTTACTGAAGAAGTAAATGTAAATCACACTAAACCGGTTGTTAAGGCTTATGGAACAACCAATGATCAAAGATTGCTTGAGACTGAATTTGCAAAGAAGAATTTCGATAAATGGTATGATTTCTTTCAGGTTAGGAAGATGAATCGTATTTATCCGAATATCTATGCATTCACTTCTCTCTCTGATATGAATAAAGCAGTTGGTGCTGATTTGATTGAAAAAGAATCTAAAATCACTCCCAATAGCTTTAATACATCTACAGAAATCTTTGTTCTTTGTGGATCTGAATATAATTTGGTTCTTGCTGAAGGACCTTATTCTATGTATTGTGAGACTGCTATCATTACTTATGTAGCTAATAATAGCTTTCGTAAATGTAATTGGCTTCTTGCAAATAGAGTAGGTATGGTTCTGTCTGGTGCCTGCGATTATATCTACGAGCACAATGATCACAAGGTTGACGATAGAATCTCTATGGCAAGATTCATTCAGAAGTACTATAAGTCTGAAGGAAGAATGGCACTTATAAAAGCTCTAAAAGAAGGAGATTATGTCCGTATATTTAGATATGGTGCCAAGGACTTCTATAATCGCATTAAAATTCAGCTTGAAGCTGCTAAAGTATACGTTATTGAAGATGAAGATAATACTGAGTTCATTAGAGATGGTGATCATCAGGATGCTGTCAATATCTTCAATAATATGAGTGATAAAGAAAAGAACTTCTTAGATCGTACGGGTACATTCATTAAGATGGATAAGACTCGTAAGTGTCTTTATAGAGAAGTAGAGAAGACTGGCACTTATGATCTGAGAGGATTCTTAGAGATCTATGATGGACCTCAGAATTCTGGAATCGTTGTTATTGGAGTTGATCCTCGTCATCGTCATGAAGGAGTTGCATCTACTCTTTTAACTAGATTCCTTGAAGCAAGAGAATTCTTTGTTGATAATCCTTATACTACCAATCTGATTTGGTACGTGGATAATAAGAATCAAGCCTCTATCAGACTTGCTAAGAAGTATGGATTTAAGCTTGTTAGAAAGTCTGCTACTCAAAGTGTTTATAGGCTTTGGTTGTATCCGTGTAGCGATAGTGGGTACAGTACGGTTAATACAGTTTCTGGCCCTAGAAATATCGTCAACTATCATGAATATGATGACATTCCTTCTAATATTCTTGATGAGCTTAGTCTCATGAAATATTGTAGGACTCATTTTAAGAAGCCTGATACTCTTAGTGGTGCAAGCAAAGAGCATTCTGATGGTATGTGGTTTAATCCTCATACTGTAAAAGACATCATTAAGATGAAAGAAGTTTCTTACTTCCATTGTGCTATATTCTGTTATAGAGCACTTTGTAAGATGGGATTCAACGTCAATCTTATTCTGTTTCGTGAGCATGATGCATATGCTGATAAGTGCGGAGATATAATTGCTGCAAATGTTATTAGCTATGCTGATGGATCTACTGTAATCTTCGATCCCTATAACCCTAGATTTACTTCTGGTATGGGAAGTGTAAAGAATGTCAAAGATATTCTTACACATTATGAAGATATTCACTATCGTAAGTTATGGGGAGATATCGATAAATATCGGTATATGACTGCTTATATCCCTAGAGAGGATGAGATTCTTCCTGGCTCTGATATAGTAGATACTTTCATAAAGGCTACAGAAGATCAAAGAAAAACTGCTACTTTTGGAGAAGCTACTGTTATTGAAACTGACAGCGGTAAGACTTATCTTCCAATCAGCAGACTCACAAAACTTCAGATCAATGATGAAGTCATTGAGAAGTATAAAAACCATATTGAAGGTCTTACTGAAGTAAAAACAAAGAAAGGCTGCCATGGATATCTTTGGATTGATGAGAAAAAAGGCAATATCCCAGTTTGCTATTATAATTCTCAGAAAAAAGAAGATGAAAATTCTCCTGGTAGCAGCGTAGTCTGGCTGCAAGCTATTAAAGTTGCTGACGACTACCAAGGACGTGGTTTAGCATCTCAAATGATTGAGATTGCTATTGATGAGGATAATATCACAAATATTGCTGTTGATAAGAATAATGCTGTTGCTCAAAAGTTCTATGAAAAGAAGGGCTTTAAGCAATATGTAATCAATGGCGATATGGTTTACATGCAGCTTGATATTTATACGTCTGCTACTCAACATCAAGAATCTTTCTCTGTAGTAGAAGATAAGTTTACTACATTGATGGAAGGACAGGTGTTTGTATTTACAGAAGCTCCTGGAGAATTATCCCAGAATTCTTACAATACCAAGCTTCGTAAATATCTGTGGTCTCAGAGAATCAGAATTACTTCTGATCATGTGGCTATCAATAATCGAGTGAGACAATCTTGTCCTAAGATTAAGAAGGCTTATGTAAAGCCTAGGATGTATAATTCTCTGAATGTATTCTATGATCTGTCTTACTATAATGGCCTCTTCTTATCGAATAATAAAACGATAAGAGATGTGGCTATTAGATTCTATTTAGAGTATCTCGGTCGTATGCTTAATAACTTCGATCCATACTTTAAACAGAATTATGTAAAGAACACTATCTTTATCCCAGTTTGGAAAGGTGCTTGGAATACTCTTCCTAATACTGATGTCTATGACTGGGCTTCCAATTTGAATCCTATTTCTATGATTTTCCGTCTTATTAGAAGAGATCCTAATAAGGTAAGAGAATTGTTTGGAGGAAAATTGGTAATATTCGTTGGTAAGACTGGTTACTTCAGAGTGGATTTCAATAACTTTGAATTTAAGAATATTCCTAGATTCAAAAAGCAACTTGGAAAGCTCTGGAGGCTGGAAACCATCAAAGATGATGAAGAAGAGAATGGATATGGTCCTGCTGTTCCTGAAGAGAATTCGAGTGCTGCTATTGCAGTAGAAGTTATCGATAAAATCGAGCAATCGACAAAAATTAAATTCGATGATGTTTCTGCAGCAATTAGCCCGAATGATCCGAATGAACAGACTAATCCTACTTCTATAATTCTCGATGTTCCTCAACTTCGCATTAGATCTACCGAGATTCCTGCTATTAAAAATAGCGTTGCTATTGCTGTGGTTTCTCCAACTCAAGATGATGTCATTAATATCATCAAGGACAGTAACTTTAAGCATAGCTTTGGCAAGTCTATGCTAATACCTCAGTTCTATACTCACAAATAAAAAATAAACCCAGGGAAATCCCTGGGTTTATTTCTTTAGTGGAATGAATCAAAATTCAAAGGAGTGGCACGAAGCATAAGATCTTCGTCTGACATGTTCCTAAATCCATTTGAATTTAATGCATACTTAAGAGTTTCTTTACAGTCTTCTTCTGAGTCAATAGATATCTTTGATAACTTTGACAGATTTACTGATACGGTCCAATCACTCATATCAGCAGTTAGCTCTCTAACCATTTCTCTTAAGAGTTCTGCGGGATCTTCACCCATGCTCTTTATAGCATAGGCGTCATAGAGCATATATTTGATTCTATATTTATTGGGGTATGTCTTTATTGTTTCTCCTTCTACCTCGGAAGGATACTCAAAGACAATACGCTCTGCTGCAACGATAGCAATGATATTTCCTAATCTGTCTTCACAATAATAGCACCTATCTACATAATGTTTTACCTCTTCTGTAGTGATGCTCTCAGATGTGGTCTTTAAACACATAATAGCATAAGCAATCTTATAAAGATCCTTAGTAGATGCTCGTTTTACAAAGCTATTCAATGTTTATCAACCTCCTTTCGATATTGTTGACATGTCATTACTACCAAGTTCAGTCAAAAGCGAATGGATAATAATTCATATTATTGATGCAAATATACAAAAGATCTATATGTTCATTGTTTTTCTCGAGTATTGCATGAGATAAAGACATCGTCATATCATACATATTTGTACCATTCATATACTTTCTAAGCAAATCCTGAAAATGAGCAATATCTTCAGGACTATTAACAGCCTTTCCATGCCATCTCAAGATACACCCTGTATCATAATTGAATGGAGGAACTTCTTCCATTCTATTATCCGTAATATAGATTCCAAAATTCTCATACCGATAAAACATATCAGTCATTCTATCTCGTATAAGAGTAGAACAAAGAACTCCAGGAACTCCATATACATAATAATCGCTAATACTTCCCTTAACGAAATTTTCATATGGAGTTTTATGCTTCATCTTATAATCAAAGCCGAATAGCATTTTGAAATCTATGATATGAGCAGCACAAAACTGTTCTGCATTATATTCTGCTGCTCGTTCGATAGAATCTCTATACTCATTATCATCTGTATATCTTCTATTATCAAGAGCCTGATCAGAATGAAATAGCTCATGAGTAATTGTCAATGCCGCTAACGACATTGAGCAATTAAAGACATCTAATCCATGACTCATTTGAGTAGAAAAGTCAATGATACTGCCAAGATATACACTTACTTGATTTGGATATTGAAATATAGCAAAATTATTAACACTATATCCACAAATGTTTAGCTTACAATTAATCCTATGATTCACATATCCATTCAGCCAATTAAATAAACTTTCTATTCTAGGCTTCATCTCAAGAATCATAGGAGTGATTTCAAGTGTTTTATAGTTTTCAATATAGCCCATTAAATATAACACCTCACCTCTGTAATCATTTAAATAATATGTAACTATCTTGTAGAAATACTAGGAGAATTCCATACTCGTTGTCCGTCCGTAATACCTCTGTCATCTTCACTTTCAGTCGTTTTTGTTCATTTTTAACCTCCTAAAATGATTTTCTGTAGTTCTTCTAGTATTTCACCTCGCTTCAAGATACCTGGATCATATCCAGGTATCTTTTTATATGTCTGACCACATTAAATTAGACATTATTTAGGAGGTATAAAACAATGTCACTCAAAGATTTATTCAACAATAACGGTCTAAAGAAAACAAAGTCAGATTCAGAGAGACTCCCAGTTACTGGATATGCTGATCCTGATCGTATCACTGGTGATCTTGTCATGATGAACAATGGCGTTGAGATCTGTGCTCTAGCCTGTTCTTCATGCTGGGATACCAAGCTTCCTGATCAATATGCTGATAAGTCTTCGTATATTGGTCGTCGTGCTAAGACTGGTCATACTTCTATTCTCGAGCATTCTAATGTGGTTTTCTATTTCTTTGTTCCCGATAAGTTCTCTAATGATCTTATGGAGGTACTTGGATATAAGAATTATCTCCACTCTGTTGTGCATCGTAGTATTAACAATGCTGGTTGGCATGTGCTTCTTGGAGGTAGTTGGAGAGGTTTCTCCGACTTATATCTGAATGCATATACAATTTCCGATAATGCTATGATGCGTGCTATCACATCGATGGTTCATCAGTACATTCCGTCTGATGCAATGACTGATCTGATCGAAGCAGGAGTTCTTCATAAGGAAGACTTCATTGATGCTCCCGATATGGAATCGATCAAGAAGTTCAATGCATGCACTTATTCGAATATCGATGATGATATTCGTATTATCAGTGCAGATAGTTATATGGCTCTTATCTATGAGCTTGCTCAGCATTGCTCTGAGCCCCAGGTATTCACTCTTAAGGATATCATGAGATTCCTTACTGTTACTGTCGAGTATAAGCATATGAGCCGTATCATTACTCAGCAGCTTACTCGTCATCGTAATGGTATCACTCAGGAGTCTCAGAGATATGTAGATTACTCTGGTGCTCCGTTCAATAGTCCTGCTAAATTTAAACCAGATAAGTATGATCCGAAGTATATGTATGACATTGACTTTGGAAATAAGCATTTCCGTATGAATCTCCAGCAACTTGGCGATGAGATGAACAAAATCTATCCCCAGTTGAAGGATAAGAAGAATGGAAGCAATGCTCTGATTTCCGAAGATGCTCGTGCATATCTGGTTCAGAATACTCAGTGTGGTAGAATCTATATCACATTTAATTTCTATCACCTTATCAAGTATCTTCAGCTTCGTGAGGATTCTCATGCTCAGTCTGAGATGAGAGAGTATGGACTGAAGATTGGTAAATGGTTCCGTGAGAATCTGTTTACTATGGGTAGAATTCAACCTGATGGAATGGTCGAATATCCTGATGATGCAATCTACGATATTCTGATTCCTACAGTGATTAATAATACTAGGGCAAATAAGCCTATTATTAACACTGATTCTACTAATATCATCACAGATGAAAATGAGGTTGCTGAGACTGTTTCACAAGAAGAACTTGTAAACCTTGGCATTAAGACAATCGAAGATGATGATGCGGCTGGAAGAGAGCCTGAAGGTGGAATTGAACTTCCTGATCCCAAGACAAAGTCTGAGTTATAAGCTAATCTTATAACATATATGTACACCTTGGCAAGGGTCTTTTTTCTTGTTTGTGTGTGTTGTTGTCGTTTCATCAAATAGCCTCTTTTCTAAAATAGTAATTGAGAGCCTTATTGGCTCTCAATTACGCTTTGCGGAACATACGATTAAAAGGAGGTGATTAGATGGCACGAGATCCTGAACAACTTCAGCGATTTGCAGATTATGCTGAGGAAGTGCCTAATCACATCGCAATGCCTGAGCTCGAACCATATTTAGAGCCAGACTATGATTTAAATGATGAAAAGGAATTTCAAAAATATCTTTTTGATATTGAAAAGACTGTAAGAGGTTCCTTTGAATATCAACACATGGTAGGTTTTCTGAGAGACTATGTCAATATGAATGGTTGCTCATTCTATGAGAATGTCTCTAATGCTGAAACTACCAAAATTCATATAGAGATTCACCATGAGCCACTATCTTTATATGATATAACTGCCGCTGTGGTTCAAAAGAGGATTCATTTCGGTGAATCCCTTGAAGTTGAGCATGTTGCAAAAGAGATTGTGTATAACCATTATGCTATGAATGTAGGATTGATTCCTCTTTCTGAAACAGTGCATGAATTGGTACACAATCAATATCTATTCATTCCTAATAATATAGTCTATGGTAACTGGAGACGTTTTGTTGATCAGTATGGAGACTTCATATCTGATGATGTCAAGCTTGCTCTCCAGAATATTGAAGACTATACACTCTCTATGGAGAATGAAGATTATAAACATATCTTGGAACGTCATTATATCTATTATGATGCAGATGGGTTTAAGATTCCTAAATTGGATTCTGTAACTCGTATGATGAAAGATAGATTAAATGAAATCATGAATGGATCCGCGAAGGATATTGTAATAGACAGCCCAAAGGAAGATGAAAAACACTATTATTGTCCCTTCTCTCAGGTTGATTAATATCTATTTTGAAGGCAAACATAATAGTAAATTCCAGAGTATGTCTACTCTATTCCGCGGAATTTACCAAAATAAGTCTTATTATTAATAATAAGGAGGACAATTGTAATGCTTTACGGTAGAACTAGTCGTATTCTGTCCGAGGCTGCCTCTGCTGATCTGCTTGATCCGCAGGTCGATCAGGAGGTCAAGGACGTTGTCGCTGATCTGCAGGATACTCTGACCACGAACGTGGAGGAAGTCCCCGCTGGCGATAAGAATGATAACCATGCTGTCCTGGCTCCCGAGGAGCTCAAGGAAATGTGCAATCTGTGGGAGAGCGGCGATGGCCGTTTCTACTGCGATATCCGTGACGTTCTTCGCATCTGCGAGGCCGAGGGCGATGATGCTGATGCTGGCGAAGTCGCTGAGGACATCGCTGAGAAGAATGAGGTTAATTCCGATGATCTCGTCATCGTTGCTCCGGCTGACGTTGCCGAGGAGATCATTGAGAATTGCCTGCTCGAGGCTAAGGCTGGCCGCAAGGGCAAGGCCACCAAGAAGGCCAAGGGCCTTGGTAAGGCTCTTAAGCAGCTCAAGGCTAAGGGCATCAAGATCTTCCGTTCGGAGAAGTAATCAATCAATTAATAACCCAGGGTTTCGGCCCTGGGTTATTCTTTTTCGTAAATACATATTATTTATATGAATAAGAAAAGTTATTTTCTTTAGAAAGGAGGACTTTTAAGTTCTATGAAGATCTATGACATTTTCTGTGACGCATCCGTAGATAAGAGTTTACGAGGAGCATGTGCAGGAGCATTAATCACTGAGAGAGGCTCTCAATTTACACAGCTTAAGACGATCATCCAACCAAATGGAACAAATAACTCTGGTGAGATTTGTGCCATCTTGATTGGAGTACTATCAGCTATTGACATTAAAGAGAAAGCACAGGGTCCCTGTGCTTTTAATATCTTCTCTGATTCCATCATCAGTATCAAGGGAGCCAGAGAATGGATCTTTAATTGGATAGCAAACGCAAACTCGAATGGAAACTTCATGCTAGTGAATTCTAGTGGTGAACCTGTTTCTAATCAGTTGTATTTTAAGTTGATTTTCAATCATATCATTATGCATAGTCTGGAAGTTCACTTCTGGCATCAGATTGGACATGTCGAAAGAAACTATGTTCATTGTGCTAAAAGCTTCCAGAAGGTAAATGGCATTAATCTCTTCCGCTTAGGATTGACAGCAGAAGGAATCTCTGCTCACAATAACTATGTGGATCATAAGACAAGAGATATTCTAAGAGGTTATACTCATAATCAACAGGTTACCATTGATGGTTTGACCTTTGATATTATAGCAAATACCGAATATGAGAATATCGCACAGACGATGCCCATTCCATACATCAATGTGATGAATGAGCCTCCTACTGTCGATGATCACTATAGGTTTGCTCTACTTCAGGGAAAGCAGATCATTCGGCGTTATGCTGAATTGGTTCATGCTATGGAATATCCTGGAGGAAATAAGCTGTTCAAATATATATCATAATAATGAGGTGATATAAATGAGTTCTATGAATGCTAAACTTAAAAGAGGAACTAATGAGGTTACCTATAATAATGGCGATATCATTAAGTTCCCCAGTAAGAATAATAGCAAGTCATTCATTTCTAATGTAGTTAAACTTTATAAGAATGGAAGCATTTCTGAAGATGAATTATTAGATATCATCATTGGATACTTGATCATTCAGATAAAGTTACCTTCTGTTGAATTAGTTGAATCGGTTGAAGGGATTTTTGTTAAGATCTCCAGACCAATAATAAGATCAATCATTGAGAAAGGATCTACTGAGGTAGATAGAGATAAGTTCTTTAGTATACTAATATCTATCATCGAACGTTACAGTACTTCAAAACTTGCGGAGGATAGTTTGGTATACAAGAATATAAATGAAATCTTAGAGGTTTTATATAATGAGTTCTAACTATACCTTTTGCGGATTCGATATGCAAGATGCAAACTCTAAAGCTGGAAAAGCTACTACGGGTTTGAATCTGAATAGCGTATCCGTTCAATATATGCTTTCTACTAATCCTGGATTAGCTCAGCAAGTATATCTTGGAATCGCTCCATCATATTATGGATCGTTTCCGTCTCAGCAACAGAGTGTTGGGACTATGCAAGAACTTCCTACAGTAGATACAGAAAGGACCCCTATGAATCCTATGGATCTTGTAAAGCAAAGCAGCCAGATACCTACTGTACAATTCGGAGGAGCAATGAATCCGTCTGCGATGTATCGTGATGCATTTCAGCCTACAGCATTTGCTCCTAATCAGACAATGGGAATGATGAATCCATATATGGGATATGGATATTATGGAGTTCCCTATAACTACAATCCAGCCAATCCTGCAATTGGTATTATGCCTAATGCATATAACAATGCAGTCATTGAATGGAATGACTATCAGAGGGCTCAAGGATTTAGAGCAAGTGCTCCTCTTGATACAGATTATAATGAAGATGGATTGCTGAGTGGATTTCATCAAGGATTTGATCCACATGCAGCATTAGCTCCTAAGGAAGATCAGGAGTATGATGTCACTCTTGGTGGTAAGCAAGGTATCTCTCAGTTCATTCATGAGCAGACATTGAATGCTAAAGCCGCTGAATGGGGATGGCAACCTGGTCAATTAATTGATCGAAGAGAGATTCTGATGTTCCCTGGTGTTCAGGAGAACCATCGTTTCAATCCGAGACCAAGCACTCAACCTGTTCTTAACTATGCTGGTGTAGAACAGCAGATGCAGACAAACAATAATAATCTTGGACCTCGTCCTGCAAATAGTTTGCCTGTATCTAATATGGTAGCAACAAATCCGTTTATGGCTGGAGTTAGAACTCTTGGCCAGAATGGACCTATGTGGAATCCTACAGCTCCTGTTCCGACTCCATATATGCAAGCTAGGTATAACTATGCGATTGCAAATGGATTCCAGTCTGTTCAGGAGATGGATAACAATGACTTCAGAGTATTAAAAAGAGCTTGCAGAGCAGCTCATGCTGATATGTCTGAGGAAGAATTCCAGCAGTATTTTGAAGATCATTGGTGCAAACAGTTCGTTGAAGCCAATGAGATGCGGAAAAATAAGAATAAGACAATCTCTTCTGAGGAAAACGTTCCTCGTATGAGAGTTAGACTAATGCGTGGTAGTGAGGTTATTGTCGACTGTGATGCAAGAACTCCTACTGAGCATAGAAGACTTATTCAGAAAGTAAAATCCAGTAGTCCTATGACTGAGGAAGCAATCAATCAGTCTAAGAGGATTAAAGAGTATGAAGACTATCAGAAGCAAATGATTCAAGCTCAGTTGTATGCTAGAGCTCCTGAAAGGAAATATGACCATTCTAGCATGACAGAATTTATGGAACATGGCTTCGTAGAATCTTTTATGTATCTGCTTGATATGCAGGATGCTATGGATAAGGCAGATCCTGTAAAGCGCAGACAACGTAATAAGATTAATCAGACTGAATTCATTAGAAACTGCATGCGTCGTGGTATGGGAATTGGTATTCCTGCGGCGAATGCTAGACTCAAACTCGAAGATAAACTCTTTAGAGTAGACGATGAAGTTGATGATGAAGAAGCAAAAGGAAAGCCTAGAGGGTCTTATGGTAAAGATCCGAATGGCAAAGAAGATCTTGATATGAATCCGATGTATGGATACACTACCTATCTGTCAGATGTCGATAGTGGAACCATTATGAGGATTCCTAGAAAATATATCAAAGAGATCTATGATGGCTATGTAAGATTCTGTAATGTAGCCAATGCAAAATCCAAGTCTGCTAGAATTACTCCTCTGAATGCAGATGAGTTCATGCATGTACTTGGAGTAGAATCTTCTGAGTCTGAGGAAAGTAATATTCGTCCTACGTTTAATAACATGGGACAGTTTGCCGCATTCAGTAAAGAAGTTCTAGGCAGTGATCCTACAATGAAAAACTTTATAGCAGAAAGTCATAATAACTATCCTCGAGAAGAGGATGATGATCCAAACGACGACATTCCTCCGCTTGATGTATTGGAAGAGCATCTAGAAGAGCAGGAGAATGGTGGTTTAAAGGAAGGAGAATAAAGAACATGCAAGGGTACAACATGACATACGTTGGTAAGACTGGAAGAGTCAAAGACTTCACCAAGAATATCCCTGGCCTTGGTGAAGCCTGTAAGATCTGGACTCTTGGCAGTCTGTGCAAGATTGTTACTGTTTCCGATGATGGATTCTATGTAACGGTTGCATTGAATGAACCGAGTTCGATCAATGGAAATATAGTTGGATATCTGACAACTGATATTGGTGTTTTCCCGATGGAATATATCAGATGTCATATCAGCTATTTTGAACTGGACAACTCTCAGGAAATGAATGTGTGAATATATATTATTATCCTGAGGAGGTGAGTGATTGGACTTTAGAGATGTCGCGCACCGAATAATAGGGAAAGAGGTTGTGGATAAATCTATTTTATTCACACCTCAAAACTCTAGAGCAGACTTACTATTCGAATCGATAGTAATGCCGCCATGGTGGAATTTCATTACACCAAACGATATAAATGATTTACACTATCTTGCTACGTCTAATAAACTAGCAGGAAACTTCGACAAAAAGAAAGCTGCTATGCTTCAGATTATGGAAGCAAGAGGATTCAAGTTCTTCGCAGGAGGAACCAATCGAATCATCTTCAAGCATCTGGAATTTCCAAGTATAGTAGCAAAAGTGGCTTTAGATCGTGTTGGTCTAAGTGATAATGGAGCTGAATATCTAAATCAGAAAAGAATATGGCCATATTGTGCAAAGATGATCCAAGTAGCACCTACAGGTGTAATTGGATTTGCTGAGCGAGTAGTGCCTATTCTTAATCGATATGAATTCAATGCTCACGCTCTGGAGATTTATATTATGCTTCTCCAGATCATCGGAAACTATGTACTTGAAGATATTGGAGAATCATTCTTTAAGAATTATGGTATCAGACCTGGATTTGGACCTGTTCTTGTAGATTATCCATATATCTTTGACCTGGATGGTGGAAAGTTAGTCTGTCATCAACACTTAGATGATGGGTCTATTTGTTGCGGTGAAATAGACTATGATCCAGGATTCAATTTCTTGTATTGTACACGTTGTGGCCGCAGATATAATGCAGCCGAACTTAAACGATCAATCAATAGAGAACAAATCATAATTACAAATCGAAAGGGAGGACAAAGACCTATGAACGCGAAACTCATGAGAGGCAAAGAGGTTGTTGCCAGCAACTACAGCTCTGACATCATTGTCAAGCCGGATCAGAAAGCGGGGATGACTGCTCAGCAACTCAGACCCACCACAATGAATGTGAGACTCTCGAAAGGTGGTAAGGCTGTTACGTCGAATGCGACTGAGACCTCTACTCATACTTTCAATATTGGAGGTAAAGTAGCCAAGCTCGAGATTCCCAAGGCTGATCAGGTGCAGCCTAAGACTGATGAGGCTAAGGCTCTTGAGGAATTCAAGAAGAATATGAACAATATTCCGAATGAAGTTCCTGCACAGCCCAGTCAGCCTGTTGTGCCTGCTAGCATGCTCGCTAGCATTTCGTCCATCAGATCCAATCAGCCTGACGTTCCTCAGTATGCTCCTGCCGATACTAATAGTGGTGAGGATACTACTGAAGAAAAGGCAGAGGAGACAAAGCCTATCGCTAAGCCTATTGCTAATATTCCTCTCGATCTTATCAATAACGTCGATAAGATTCTCTCTCCTGATGAACCTGCACCTACCACTACGGGTACTTTCCCTGAGTCTCCGTGGGCAGATGATCAGAAACAGGAGGAGACGACAGACGGCAACGTTGTCGTTAAGAAAAAGAGAATTTTTACAGATGTGAATATCAGCGATGATGTTCAGATCCGTCAGAGCAATCCCTATGGAGGATAATCATGAATCTTCAACCACGTAATCTGGTGATGGTTGTAAATGATATCAACGTGCTTCGTGGTCTTCTAGCACAGGAGTATAAAGTACTCCTGTGCACAGAGGATCAATTCCCACCTGATATCACAATGCATCCAAACATCATTAAGTGTTCGATACTTCTGCCGCCATTTGAAGCAGTTTCTATAGAGCTGGATAATCAGCTTGATTCTGCTTACAATAACTATATGAATTATCTGAATGCTTATTGGCCTGCAATGTCGATGAGTCTACTGATTTATATATCAATATTGAAAGGTCAGCCAATGGTATTATACTTTGGATCTGAGTTCCCAGATATAAAGATCTTACAGTATTTACCACAGTTCTTTCAATCTTATATCGGTATTACATTTGCTCTCAATGGACAGGGAGCGATTGATATCGATAAAGCCCCTTATGCTATAGATGCACTCTATATGCAGTGTGAAATCCAAGCATTGCAAGCACTATCGTTTATGCCGATTGGAATGGATTTTCTTCCTACAACAGTCGATAAAATGATCGTCGAGATGCATCCTCCTATTATGTCAGGAGATATAGAATCTGGGAATAGATATTTCAAAGAACTCGTCAAAGAGATGAATGGCCAGACTGCTAATGCATATGGTCAAAGATACTATTCTCCGTTTAGTGGTGGACACTTCGGAGGTGGTCCTAAGTGATCGCCTTCTATATACCAATCGATGGATATGATCTGTTTACAGAACTTCCAGAATCAATGATGAGTGGAATGGTTCGTCCTATGATGATAAATCATTTCACTCTATTTGGTTTACGAGTGGTTGGTGAAGTGCTATCTGGGTTAATTCCAGATGAGCAATATGTCCCAGAACAATTCATTCTCCAGGATACAGAAAGTGATTTTGATTATTTTTATTGGAAGCAATTGCTAGAGAAACCAGAATCCTTTATGGATCTCATGAGGTTCTTGAGTATAGAATATCAGATAGGGCCTCAGGCATTGAATATTATATGGATACAAGATGACTATCAGTATAAGCGTTCAATCTATGAGTCTTTAGGAAACTTTCTCAATGCAATGTATGGCTTAGATATTAAATATATCACGTCACTTGATGATATCTATGAGCCAGATTCATTCCCAGTCAATTTTAGTCAATTCTCTCAAGAGGGAATTGCTAGAATGACGAATGACATGATTCGATATGAAACAATGTTGGGGGTGAAATATCCCGATGACTGAGTTATGGAGAAATGAATCATATGATGCTCCGGTTGATTTCATCTTCGACCGGACCATCACGGAATATGATATCTCTAAGGCGAATATATCTGCCTTATTGCAAGCAAATCAAATTACAAAAGAAGAGTATGACTACTTCTATTCTCTAGAGAAACGTAGAAGAGAAATTGAAGTGGGATTGAAATGTGCAAATGATCCTAAACTCAATAACATAATATCCGCTGTAATATCAGAAGCCAGAGGAATTTTATGTCGAGAGTTAGGACTAGAAGACGAGAATATCTTGCATATTGCTAAAGATGCAATCTTTGTAATATCAAGATTATCTGGTGGCATGAAGCTTCCAGAAGAAGTACAAGTTGGAGATTATGTTAAATTTCGTAAGAAATCTACTAGTACTTCATATGTACGATTCAATCGTAAGATCATGTTTTATCATGATTATGACATTGTCCATGAACAAGGATTCTATAAAATTAGAGGTATGAGTCAGGACTTTCAGAATCTTCATAAGGACTTCTTTATACAAGCCCTTATGGATATTATGAATACTAGAGTTTATGCTGGCTCAAGAGAAGCATACGAAAAGTGTAAACAATGGTATGCCAATCTAGGCTCTGGTGATATACGTTTCATAAACTATCTAAGGAGATTTGATGTCGAGACTGGATGTTTTGATATCACTAACAAATTCAAATCATGGAAAATAGGGTTTGATAAGAATAGTGTAACAAAAGACTTTTTAGCCAATCTACCCTATCAACTTCCTAAGATGCCTTATGATGGGTTTTTAGCAGCGTATGTAGATCCTTCTATGATTCCATATATTGATCCATCCTATAATCAGAATATCATAGCTACTCTTGGTAACTATATTCTGATTGAGATGATTAACGGTGGACGAAGATAAAGGTAGCCAAGAGGCTACCTTTATTTTTTTATACAACATCCTGAGATGCAGTAGATGAAGACTCTGATTGATCCATAATTAATGCATTATGACTAACAACGTAGTTCATTACAGTTATATAGATCTTATCAGCAATAATGGATCCTAATTGCTGGGGGTTATAAAACAATGAGATTTTATCGATAGCATTAGGGGATATTCTATCAGCTACTTTATTGGTAAGAGCATCTCTTATTTCTTTTTCTTGTTCACTGTCAATGAATTGATCATTCTTAGGTATCAGTACCATAATCTGATAATCCGTAAATGAATCTTCGATGATCTTACCAAGTAAATCTGGGATACTGCTATCGATATTTGCCTGTACATTAGTGGCATATTGGGTTAATCTGATTAGCTCATTATTATGCTTTCTCGTTTCTCGATAAAAGAGAAGGAAAACAATAATGATTCCTACAAAGATTATAATAAAAGCACCAATGGCAAATAGCTGCAGATGGCTCAAACTAGCCATCTGCTCTTGTGTTGCAGTCATGAGAGATTACTCCAATCTTTTATTTTTTCAGAAAGTGCAAGCAGATTCTGGTCATCTGTTCCACCAGCTTCCACAGCACGTTTAATATAATAGATAATCTTGAATGCAATATCTTGTGTGATACCAGCCTTATACTTTTCGATAAACTTAGGCCAGTTTTTAGAGATAAACATATCGGGATGAATAACAAATACACCAGTATTCGCATGATATACTTGATGTGGTGTTTCTGAGAGCATCACTAATGCGATATTATTCAGTCTATGTTCATCTTTGATAGTTTGAACAACGTCAAATGTACTGACATATCCAATGGTATTTAGATAGTACTCTGTAACAATCAAGGCTATATCAAATAATGTGATAAGCGCGTGATGCATTTCTAGAGTCGCCATCTCTGAATTGATATTGCCATGAATTTGACAATGGTCGATACCACAAGAAAGCAAATAACCTTTATAATGCTTATAAGTTATACTTTGTCTTACTCGTTTCTCGACATTCTTTAAGAAAGCGCGATACGTATCTGTATCTAAGAGACTTTCACGAGTCTGATAGAATCCTATCTCATATAAAGCCGAAGGACTTCTGAGGGTAGGATTACAGCCAACATAACCAGCCTCAATATTAGGTAGAGGGTTATATTCGTTCATTGTAACACCCACCTTTCTTTAATGAAATGTTGAAAGTGATAAAAATCGTAATTAATTATAAACATGGTTACATATTATTAAGGTGATGGAAGGCGGGTTGGCTCGTTTAGTATCTGACGTTCCGGTGAGCCTTTAGGTGTGGTCTCGTTTATAGAGCGGCCTACTGGTTAGTATTTTTACACCCGTGAGAGAATGTCCATATGATCTTTACCGGCCGGCTGGCTTTCTGTCATCTAAATCCTGACGGGTGTAGATCCCGTTAGGGCACCGATTTCCCCGTAGACGCCGACCTGCGGGGGTGCGAGAGAGGATTCGCGTAAAAGTGATGACTCGCATAAAAGTTCGGCACTCCCATCTTGGGCTCGCCTTGCGTGCCGCGAACGTTGGCGCGCTATGTCCAGGACTTTAGGTCCCGTCCAACAGACGGGCTAGGGTAGCAGTAGGATCCGTTACTAACTACCCGAATTGCAGAGACTGCAGTTCTGCAGTGTGGATCCGATAGAGGGGGTACGATACGACTTCTAGAGTCCTCCCCTCTACCAACACATATTCCGATTACCGGCCCTGGTAATCGTAGAATATAATTTACTTCAACTGGTGGAGTTTGGTTATCCTAATAGTCGGGAAGCGCCACCGCGCCGAGACCAGATAAAGATATCAAATGAAGAAGCTGGGTAGAGTAGGAATCTTGACATAGCCACGTCAAGATGAAACCATTTTACCTCTTGTAGTTTGTGGAGCATCATGGAAGTGTTGAAGCAGGAGATTCTCTTGTGGAGTTTCCACATATGATTGCGTTGAAGCAGGCAAAAGGTAGAGAGTTCAGAAGAACGCTATCTTCTGAAGAAGCCCCGATGAAAACTCGGGACAAGAAAGAAAGAGCTTCTGCTCTTTCTTTTTTTTTCAATATTTTAAAGCCTTCAACACTTTAATAAGATTATTAAGAGGAGGCTTACTAATGGCTACTCGACATACTTCGGTTGTTAAGGATAAGGAGCTTATTGATAAGCTTGTTTCTATTAAACCAGAAGATATTACAAGTTCTTTTGTAATGGAATGCTTCGGAGAGTTTGATGGAAAAGTAAGATGCAATCCATATGATCTTATTACGGTTCCTAAGGGAACTTATGGTATTGAGAATTCCAAACGTGGTTTAAATAAAAATGATTTTACTACTACATGCGGATGTCTCATATTTAATAAACTATATATTGCTCGTAATCCTTCCATATATGAGATATATGGATGGGTTGATGATATCATGACAAAGAAGGCATTTGGTAAACTGTATAAGAATCTCGGTTATCTTCTTCTTGAAGGAGAGATAGAGCGAGATGACTTTAAACGGTTTGCTATGACTACTCAGCTTACAATGCCTTACGTGCAATTCCTTTCTCCTGGATTCACTGATAAGATGCTTCTTTCTGGAGCACAGATGACAAAATCAAAGAATAAGAAGATTAAAGAGCATCAAGCAGAGATTGATGCTGTTGATCTTGTCTATATCGATAAGATGAAGAAAGAGCTTCTTGATGAAGCTGAAGAGCTTCTTAAAGATGATCCTAGCTATGATATGTTTGCATCTGGTGCTGGAGGATCATGGGAAAATAACTATGGAAGCGTTTATATCGGTAAGATGAGTGTGCGTGATCCAGATCCTAATAAAGGATATAACTTTATTAGATCAAACTACATTGATGGCGTTTCTGTTGAAGAGTATGCTGCTCTTGCTAATACATTGGCTGAAGGTCCTTTTAGTAGATCTAAGAAGACTGAGGTTGGCGGATATTGGGAGAAGTTATTTGTTTCATCTCTTCAGCATTTACAACTCGATGAACCTGGATCTGATTGTGGTACCAAACGATATATCGTTGTAACTATCACAAAAGATAATATCGATGAAGTAATGTACAACTATATCATTCAAGGAGATAAATTGGTTGAAATTACTTCTAAGAATAGAGAGTCGCTTATTGGAAAGACTGTTAAGATGAGATATTCTTCTATGTGTAAACATCCTAATGGTTTTTGCAATAAATGTGCTGGTAATCTTTGGTATAGACTTGGAATGAGAAATGTTGGTGTTATTACACCTCAGATTCCTTCTAAGTATAAGAACATGGCAATGAAACTGTTCCATGACTCTACCATTAAGATGACTGATATGAATGTATTCGAAGCATTCTGCCCTGATGAAGTATTAAGAGAATCTCCTGAAATCTATACAGATGATGTGATTCTCGAGGAAGCAATACCAGAAGGTATTGTAAAGAGATAAGGAGGATATTACAATGGCTGAAATAATTAAACGTGTTCCTAATTCTCCTCCTAATGTACAGACTATCAAGTCTAATACTGGCAAGACTCCTACAACCCATGTAAAAGGAGTTAAATCATCTACTCGAGATAATAAGCCTCGTAAGTGGATTGGAAATGCAAAATAAAAGAGAACCCTGCCCATTATAGGGCAGGGTTTATTCTTTTTAGAAATAGGTATGATAGATGATCTCGATACTCTTGGTAACGTCAATCATATACTCATTGCTAAAATTAAGCTTAGTCATAGGCCGGCAGTCGAGTAGGAAAAGTTTACCATCTACCTGACGGAAGTAACCATACAGAAGAGAGACTGTATTTACCCTGGCTTCCTCAATGCCGACAGTAGCAATGAAGTACTCTCTCAGATCTTCTTTAGTGATCATGAGCTTTGTCTCAACAAAGACTTCATACTCCTGTTCAGTCTGATAGACATCTGACTCGATAGCGGTACCATCAAGATACTGTTCAAAGAGTTCAGGTTCAGAGGAGAAGCGCTTAAAGTAATAAGCGATGTAATCTCCATCTTCCTTACGTCCAAGATAGAGCTCACGCTCTTCATCAGAGAGATCATTGCTAGCAAGAGGATATCTAAAGGGAATAACAGCCTCAGGAGCAATACGACTATTGTAATCAACTGCATAGATCTGAGATCCTTCAGTACCGCAACCATCAGTTCCACACATAAAAGCGAGAACTTTGGGACTGAGAGCAGTAGCACGGGTATCATATGTAGCACCAGGATCTTCCTCACCAGGATCAGGAATACCAAGTTCGGTATTATAGGTAGGAATAACCTGAGTAGCATCCTCGACATCGAAGATCTTACGAGCTACCATATCTCCACCAGCTCCAACAACTCTGTTGGAACCTTTGAAGAGAATCTCTCCAGTATCTGGATTGCGAAGAATGATCTCAGTATGAGGATTAGAGTGAAATACTTTATGCTGCTCTTTGTCATGAGCAGTATTAAATTCATTCAAATGAATTCTTTTAGTAATCATAAGGAATAATACCTCCTATATACTACGTTTATTAATATGTTTCGGGGTTACCCATGTATTGGATCATCCGAGAAATGAAGTGTTGTTCCTCTTACCTCGGTAACAGACTCACCTCTACGAGTGATATTAATATCACTTCCAGAGACTTCAGAGATTGCTGTAGAGATAATAAGAGTATTTCCAACTACATCGGCTCCAGCATAGATGGGTGTAATATCTATACAATCTGTAGGACGAACATAGTCTGATACAGTAAGTTTGACATGACTTCCTGTAATCAGATCTATCGCAGAGACAATATCATCGGGTTCTAAATAGAACTTGGTTTCGCCTCTTGCATCATAGATGATATATTGATCTTTTGGATTAAGATGACTGACAATAGGACCAAGATCTTTAATATTTACAGCATCTGTATGATACAAATATATCCAGTGCTCAATATCAAAGGTTACTTGTTCTCTAATGTGATATTTGTCATCTTTTTGCATCCAGTTAAGTTGATCAAAGATGGTTTCGGAGATAGGAACAATATCATCCTTCCAGAAGATACGATTGAAGAGACACTGATCTATAATTCTAACCCATCCCTCATAGTCATCATCGAATGTATAAAGAGTATTTACACCAAGGAAATGGACTTTATAAGATTTATAGAAGTCAATCACCATAGCAATATATTCTTTAACGGCTTCTCCAGATACTACAGGGAGTGAGTGAAATAAACCAGCAAACTCATCCATATCGATATACTCTTCAAGAATATAGATGATATTATCAATGAGATTGGCAATATATTGGTTCTTTGTTTCTGCTTCCTCCATATTATCAATCTCACGAAGTTTATAATAAAGAGAGGGATTTACATGTCTTAGCCACTCTGTATAAGTAGCATCGCCTTGTTCATCTCTCCAAAGCTCACCAGTCTCAGGATCACAGAAATGATCATTGGTAAGCTGCATAGTCATAAGAGAATCATAAAGCAGTTTATAGATATCATGAATTCTCTTATTATCTGCTTCTTTCATTCCAATAACCAACAGCTCACGAATATCAAGGTTATTCTTAAAGATATACATAAGCTGATTGAATGTAGGAATTTGATCAGTGGGAAGATTGAATCGTTTAAAGAGATCCCTTGCTCTATTCAGAGCAGATATAGCATACTCTTCTTCAGTAATATGCTCAAGCTGTAATCTACTAAAGTGATCAAACAGATCTTGAAGCACAGACATATCTGCTTTAAAGTTGAATCCATTTACATAGAGAACTTTAGAAGCAGTATCAAGGATAGTATCTTTGATTCCATAATAACGGAATGACAAAGTAGTTAAGAATGTAAAGAGTTGAGATATCTCAATAGGCGTTTCTGTAATATATGGAACAGTTACCTTGATAAGATCTTCAATCTCTACATTATCATATAGCATATTGAAGAAGTATTCCTGTTGAATAGCAATCTTAGCAAGATCGTAGACAGCATCAACTGAGAAATACTTGGTTCTTGTGTAATTGAATCCTAGTGCTTTATGCTGACGTTTTACAGTATCATGATCCATTCCACCATCCCATGTATCATCACTAGCAGTGACTTCATCATAGTTTACATAGTACGAAGGATCACGGATATATTCATCCATTTCAGCATCAATAGGAATCTTTACAAATTTCAGTTCGAAGTTAGCATCATAATCTTCTTCACCCTTAGAGTTTGTATAGAATAGATAGTTTCCATTCACATCTTTCTTACGCTCTCTTAAAAGGTAATACTTGAAGATACTGATGTTTTTAAATCCAAATAAAGAGCAGATATCAACCATGCATTGAGAAGTAGACTTATACTTCAATAATGTATGGAGATTCTTTACCATTCGGATCTGATATTTAAGAGGAATTTCACCCCAATAGGGAACTCCATTCGACTCAAAGATATATCTACAAGATCTGATATCGAATATCTCTTTTCTAGCAATAAACTCTTGCACCCTAGAGATGATATCGATTATAGTATTGATGATAATAAAGACAGCAACAAAATTATCAAAGTAATCAGAGTTGAATTTATAAGCCTGAGAATATACAGCTTGTAATGCATACTTCCGATTTACTTCAAGTCTCTCTTTATATTCATCAGAAAGCTCTCTTGAATCTATATCTGGGATATAGATAGGATAGAAAGCAGGAGCCCTTCTAGCAGTATAAGGATTAATTTTCTTACGCAGATATTTAATATAACCACGATTCTCCTTATCTGCATTATAGAGTTCTTCTAGTTCCCCTTCTCCTTCGAGAATAAGAATGGCTTCATCTGACATCTTATGGACCGGAATACTGAGATCTAAAGTAGTGATATCAGATGGAGGAGTCCATCCATTATCTATACATACATGAGGAGGAGTGCTAGTAATAGTCCACGCATCCTCTGTCTCATTGTAGATATACCAATTGTAGGTATCTACCAATAAGGCATAGCAGTATGCTCCATTTACTCTACCATCATTAGCAGTAGGCATATTTGTAGGATAAACCCAGTTAGCCTTACTAAAAACGGTTTGATTGTACTCCATAGGAGGCAATCCATTGAGCATACGATAGTAGTTATTAAGCTCTTCATAATTATCTGCATACCATATTCTCATATTAGAGACAACAGTGTCTCTATAAGAGGCAGGAATGGATTCTTTACTAAGTAAAGATGCAGCTAATACTGATCCTGTGAGACCAGATTTACGAAGAACTTCTTCGGGGAATGAATCAAATAATCCCCATGTAGTAGTACCTTCAATGCTAGCAATTAATCTGTCAGCATTATAAAGAGACTCTTCAGTCTCATTGGCATCTGCTACATCTTTCATTTTCAATACAGTATCAATACCGAGGAGCTTAGTATTGTAAACAAGTACATCTACATATGGATTTTCTGTATATACTTGCTCAATCTTATAAGCCAATTATTTCACCTCCGTATAAATGGTCATATTAGTTGAATGTTGACCTACCTATTATTCTACGAAAAAAAAAGAAAGGAGCCGAAGCTCCTTTCTTCATTATACTGCTTCTGCTTTAAGAGCTTCAATCTCTGCAAGATATTCTTTTGTATAGAATTCTCTAGAGAGCTGAATCATTGTATTAGCAGAGATGACTTGGTCACGAGCAGGCAAGCATGCATTATCAAGCTGTCCATCATTTCTACTAATTACAAGACTCTGTGCAGGATTAAAGATACTCATTGCATGTTCGAAATCACGATTGATAATGTATAGGGCCGTAAGCGTGTCTCCGTCGTAATCTGCAGCTAGATATGGTAAGATATTATTCGGTAATTGCATCAGATAAGGACTACACATTCCAATGCAATACATCTGAAGAATACCACCATAATTGATTGTCGGATTTCGATTGATCAGCATGGGAAGTCCACGCGGATGAGATCTAATAAGAGAATTTATAATCTCTTTAATAATTGGATTCTCATATCTTCTATTAGAATCAAGGAATATATATGCTTCGTTATAATGCATATTATATGCCTTGTGAAGAATATTGATAATCTGTTGCTGTAAGAGAGAGCATAGCATCTGATAAGAAACCATGATCTCATCATTATGAAGTTTATGGTTCGGGCCAATGACAGATCTAGCAGAGAAGTTGAATCTGCCTCCCATCAAACCACGAACAGCACCTTTCTTTCCTGCCAGAATCTTTTGAATCTCATCGAATAGCTCTTTAATCTTCATTTGAAGATCATAAAGCAATTCATTCTTGGACTTTTTATTTCTATTCATTTTAAGTCCATTGCTATTGATTCTAACTGCAAGAGAGGCCATTATCTTGTAAATAGCATTGGTAGACTCATAATGCAGTTCAGATCCTGAAACAGTATAAGGTCTAAGCAGAGTAGTAAATACAGGAATACTCTGGGTAAAGATGACATCTTTTACACCCATAATATCCTTATACTTATCTTGCTTTGCTTGTGTTTTGAATTTGTTTTTATAGTATTCCATAATCTCATCGAATCTATTATGGAATTCAATCATTCCGATACCAAAGAAAGGTTCTTTCTTATTAACTTTACCTTCGATATCGTTGCCATCCTCATCTTTATTACTTTGATAGACGAGAATATTACGGAATTCTTCTGTTCCAATAAAAGATTGCAGAGACATGCATAATGTAGGATGGATTACCCAATTTTCTTCAAGCACAATCCACCCAAAATAACCAAAATTATCATCGACGAAATCGACTTTGGTTTTGCACACAGGACAAATCTGTCCTTTATTAAATCTGGATTTCAATAATCCACAGCGACAAGAATAACGATCAGAAAATGGATCCAAATCTCCTAATCCTCTTCCCCATCTATTGGAGAAAATACCATTAGGATCTTTTACATCATCTTTAATAGGTCTAGCTGATGTAATCACAAACCCATTTCCGGATGCCAGATCTTTACGTCGCTCTTCATCCAGATTTAATCTGTCTAGATACGTCTCATAAGTATATTTATCAGACGCAGGATAATGAAGATTGACTTTTAATTCGCTCATTTTGTGTGCCTCCTTAACCTTAATCACGATAATAATATGTGTCTCAAGTGTCATTTATTCATAATTGCTTGTTTAGTAATAATTAGATTTTGATATTTGTAATAATTGTCTTTATCGATTACATATTATTAGAATGAAGTATAATAAAGGAGGAATAATTATGCGTCCACAACCGAAAGACTGGCCGAAGGGCTATAACTGGAGAGAGTTTACCGAGAATGAGCATATCCTCGGCGAAAAATCTATGGATGATTTCCATGACTACGAAAAAAGAAGTGTCTTTGAAACAGATCCAGCAACAATTGTTAAAAGAATGAAGGAATACCTTGACAAATTCGAGCTTAAACCCGCATCTCTTGAGAGTGATTATAGCAAAAAGTATGAGCAGTGTGCGCAATTTATCGCAAAGCGCATTATTGACAATGAAAGATACCATAAGTATCTCAAACATGTCGGCGATGGATCTTATCGCACTAATCGAATTTTGTTAAACCTAGATGAAACCAGATCATCGTATTTTGAGAACTATAATGATCAAAGACTTGGTAAAAAACATAGCAAAGAGAAACATATTCCTATTACCGAAATTACCGAAGAAGATCTAATTCGACTGCTTGATGAGGTAGTTGAAAAAGATGAAGTGATTTGGGTACAATTTGGGTATCCTTATGAAGATTAAACGGAGGCGTAAAATATGAAAATCGATTTTAGCGAAGACAAGAAAACAGTAGACATACAATTCACTAAGTTTGATAAATTCATCAGCCTTATTTCAATACTATTGGTTTGCATCACCATCATTTGCTGTGTTGTGAAGCCAGACTTCAGCAAAATTAATATTACATTTCCAGAAAAGGTAGTAGAGGCTGAAGTAGAATTTACCGAGGGAACCGCCATAGATTGGGATGAATATAGCAGATTAGCTGCTATGGATAAAAAGTATCTAAAGAAATACAAGAAATACAAAAGCTTAGTGACTGGATATATAAATAATATCCCAACTGAAAAAAGTGGGAATTATTATGTAGTGATTATCACACCAGATGATACCACTACATCCAGCCATATTGAACTGCGGTTTTCAAGTAAGAAAAAGCTCGAAGAAGTTAAACCATATGTTGGTAAATATGCATCATTTTCTTGTGAATTCGATAAAGCTAATTACCATAACTATCTCTATTGCACAAATCCCACTTTGGGAAGTGTGTATGACGAAAATCCTAATCCTGTAACTAAGAAATAAATATATGGTATTAGTGTGCTTCTGGCTAGCCGAGTACATTAATATAAAGGAGAAGGAGCTTCGGCTCCTTCTTTTTTTCCCTCTTTATAATAAAAATTTAATTTATATAACTGAATAGTAAATGGATCAGCACGTCTGATATGGTGCATTGATCCCCCCCCCCCCGTGAGTGTAGTAATAAATGGGGGGAGGGAATCGGGGTATCATAGCATTTTTGGATGACGTGGTAATGATTCATTTAATCGATGGTATGCGTGTGCATACCATTATTTTTTTTGCGAGGTGATGGGCCTTGTTAAAAACATTAAGAAGTGATAGCGAGGGCTATCACTATTTCATTTCTGAGAGAAGGATATTGATCCTTCTCTTTATAAAATTGTCAACACCCTCCTCGATAAAAGGAGTGTTGAAATATATGAGTGAGGCGGTAATTAGTAGGAGAGGTGGTTCAGGATCTGGAGGTGGTGGAGGAAATTTAGTTACATTATTTTTAGGGACTGGTGCATTTACTATACCTAACCATAAAGGAAATGTAAGTGTAAGAATATTTGGAGGTGGTGGAGGCGGTGCTCAACGTGGAGGAGGTGGAGGAGGAGGATGGATGAATAATGGAGATTTTGATATCGATAATGGAACGGAAATTTCTGTTATTATTGGAGAAGGAGGAAGCGGAGCCAGAGGCAATGCTCAAATACCTTCAAGAACTGGTGGAACTACATCTTTCGGTACTTATTTAAGTGCTAATGGCGGAACAGGCTCTTCCGTTACAGCAAATGGAGGTAGTGGCGGTTCAGGTGGAGGTGGAGGTCAAGGAAATGGTGGTATAGGATATCAATTTGGTGGAGGTGCTGGAGGTGGTGCTTATAATGGGGGTAATGGAGGTATGTGGGGTGGTGGTGGAGGAGGAACTCGTCAAGGCGGCAGTGGAGGAACCTATGGAGGAGGTGGATCTCCATGGGGAAGCAATGGTATTTATGGCGGAAGAGGAGGATCAGATGGAGTAAATGGAAGCAATGGAACAAATACAATGTTATGGACCAATATATCAGATAATTTTAAAGGTCCTGCAATTGGAGGGGAATATGGTGGTGGAGGAGGGTTTGGCGGTAATGGAGGAAAAGGAATTAATTCATATACTGGATATGGTTATGTTTTTTATGGTGGTGGAGGTGGTGGATACGGAGGTAGTGGTGGTAATTATGGTGGAGGTGGGGGAGGATATGGAAAAAATGCAAATGGAGGATGGGGAAAATGGGGAATTCAGGGAGGTGGTGCTGGTGGTGGAGGCTATTTTAGTAAAGGTGGAAATGGCAATACATTAGGTGGAGGGGGAGGAGGAGGATATGGTAATGGAGGAGATGCTGTTCAAAATGGATGGGGGTATAATGGAATACTTGGCGGAGGAGGGGGTAGTGGAGAAGGAAATTCTAGTAATTCAGGAGGCGGCGGAACAGGCGGTTCTGGTGTTTGCATAGTTCAGTATTATGCTTAAACCTTAATAAAGGGGCTTATAACTATGATTCATCTTCATATGCTGGTTCACATCCACAATAGAACTAGTTTGATTCAGTTTGCCCCCCCCCCGGAAGGGTAGTTAATAACTACTATATCTTCGAGGAGGGTGCTGTTATAGAGTACTCTCCTAGAAAGGAGAGTACTCTTTTATGAGTGAAGGAATTATTAGCAGACGTGGTGGTTCTGGTGGATTAAATGCAATTAAAGTACTTCGCACTGATATTATTACAAAAAGCCAAGAATACATTACTCCTAAAGCAATAAATAATGAATTTCATGTTAGAATTTTTGGTGGCGGAGGAGGTGGTAGTCTCTGGGCAGGAGGTGGAGGAGGATGGATGAATAATGATTCTATAATTATTAATAAAAATGAGACAATAAATATAACAATTGGAACTGGAGGGGGAACATATACAGCTGGAGGTACAACAGCATTTGGCGATTATTTAAGTGCTAATGGTAGAGGAGGAGCATGGGATATTAGAGTTGGTGGAAGTGGCGGAAATGGTGGAAGTGGCGGTGGTGGTTATTTAACAAGAAGCCCAGATAGTAATAATTATGGAACTGCAGGAATTGGTTATCAATTTGGAGGGGGAGGACTCACGTGTTCTGGAACTTGCGGAACTGACGGTAAAACAATAGATATCAATGGGCGAGGCGGAAATGGTGGCCCATGGGGAGGAGGTGGCGGAGGAATATATTTAGATTGTTGGGAAAGTAAATGGTGGAAAAGAATAAAAGCTACTGGAGGGAGTGGAATTGGAGGAATATATGGTGGTAATGGAGGAGATTCATCTCATTTAAATGGATATGAAGGAACAAATACTATCGGTTTTAATGATGTAGAAGAATCAGAACAAGGAATTGCATATGGAGGAGTAGGACTTAATGGAGATAGATGGAGTGGTGGATATAATACATCATTTTATAATATAGCATTTGGAGGAGGTGGAGGTTATGGAAGTAATGGTGGAAATTCAACAGCAGCTGCTTCTTCTTATATGGTATATACTCTTTATGGTAGTGGTGCAAGTGGAGGCGGTGGCGGATATGGAAAATCTGCTAAAGGAGGAGATAATGGTGGAGGTGGCGGAGGATACTATACTCCAGCAAATGGAAGAGGTGGTGGTGGATATGGATTATTTGCTAATGGTGGTGATTTTACTGATGGTAATAATCAAATTACATCAAATGGTGGAGATGGCGTATGCATAATCCAATACTATTATTGGGAAATACAAGATTAATATTTCAACACATCTCAAAAAGAGAACCCTTCGGGGTTCTCTTTTATTATATGACAAACCTTCTAGTAATCTAATCAGAAGGTGATTTATATGTATTATGGTGAGATCAAGTATTGTGATATTGCTAATGGGGTTGGAGTAAGAACCTCTCTATTTGTTTCTGGTTGTAGAAATCATTGTAAAGGATGTTTTCAACCTCAAACATGGGATTTTTACTTTGGCCAACCTTATACAAGTGATATCAAAAATCAAATCATTGAATCACTAAAACCAGATTATATAAATGGTCTCTCTATCTTAGGGGGAGATCCGTTTGAAGTAGAAAATATTCCTGATGTATTAAGTTTAGTAAGAGCAGTAAGAGAAGAGTTTGGTTTCTCTAAAGATATCTGGATATATACTGGATATATTTATGAGAAATTAAAAACTCAGACTCAAGCAAATGCTATCTTAGATACAATAGATATCTTGGTAGATGGTCCTTTTATAGAAGAGAAGAAAGATATCTCCCTTCCATATAGAGGATCTTCTAATCAAAGAATTATCCAGCTTTCCAATCATCTGACAGCAGATGTTTCTAAATATATAACTGATAAATTTATTAAGGAGGATTAATCAATGAACTACACTACAAATATCAATGATCCTGAAATGACTGATGGTAGTGAAAAGCCTACAATGCCAAGAGCTATTAAGGATATTCAGGAGAGTATTGATGCGATAAAGAATACTGGTTTTACAGGAATGATTTCTGATGGTTATCATTCATTTGATGAACTTTATCATCATCGTGCTATGCTCTTCTTAGCACTCTGCTTAACTTCATTTAAGAATATTGCTTGGAAGAGTCTTCTTCATAATGATCCTAAGAAAGATCCTATGTATCCTGGTATGTTTATAGTTGGTGTCTCAACTCCTTATGGAGATGCTACTTATCATTATAATATCGATCCTTATTGGGCAATGTTTGATATAGATGAGCTTCCTAGAGCTCCTATCTTTGATGGACATACTCCCAATCAGGCAATCGATAGAATTGTAACGTATGCTAAGGATATTCATGATAAAAACAATCCATCTATAAATGAGGTTACTAAAGGTGGTACTACTCTTAGAGAAGGTATCACTTTTAATACTTATTCAAAAGAAGTACCTACAATTATTACACCAAGTATCAGTCCTTTGGGTGTTATCCCTCGTAATGCAAATGTACATGATATTGGTAGTTATACTACCATGACATCATATGAACTTCAACATCCTACTAATGACGCTAGCAATAGCGACAGTAAATCAGATGAAGAGAAGTGATGCTTTACGAAAGTTGGAGATCTTGTGATTCTTCAAAAAAGACTTGCTGATTTCTTAAGACCAGGTGACTTAGTACGTATCACTGCTGTCAATGAAGACAATACATATGATATCTATGGAGTTGCCAATGGACTTAGAAAAGAGTCTGTCTCCAAAGAAGATTTAAAACCAAGGGTCGAAAACAAAAAATAAAGAGAGCAAATGGCTCTCTTTATTTCTTTAAATGCTGTTGAGTCTAGACCTGATACTGTCGAGTTCTCCAATTATCATAGTATGAAGATCAGTCATATTATTAAGTCTTTCTTGGACTCCTTCAGTCAAACCACTTGCGATTGTTCTGAGTAATACTTCTTCCAGAATCTTTTCAAATTCGCACTTAGAGAGAATCTCTTTATACAAATCTGCAATGATCGGTTTCAGTTTCTCAGAAAAATCCTGAGTAGCAACATTAATAGCTGCTGTAGCAGCGCGCTTATTCTCAGACAATGTGGTATCATTACTATAATAATGACCGATACCACAAAGCTTACGAAGTTCATCTTTATTCTCTTTCAGATAATCTGCCATACTACTCAGGATCTTATCTTTAGCAGCTTCAAAGAATGCATCGCTGTTTGTGACAGCGCTGGTTGTCTTTTCCATGAGCTCTTTATACTGCTCATCAGTAAGATCAACCTTCAATACCACTTCCATAATTCATACCTCCATATAATAATTATTTCTATAGTATTCAAGTAAGCCTTCTAGATATATACTAATAATCGTAATGTAGAAAAAGCTATCCATTGTTCCTACATTAACAGCACTACTAGCAATATAGGCTTTATAAGAATGATCCATATACCAATCATATATGGCATCAGCAAAGACTCTTCTAACAGTTGAAAACTCTTTACCTCGTTCTTTTATTCTTTTGGAAGTCTCATTAAAAATATTATTTATGGTATCATTATTTTTAATGAGATTATCTGACTGCTCAATGATTCCATCTTTCATCAAATCTTCAATAAATTTATCATATGGTAATACTGTCTTACTAACTCTATCAGCCATATAGGTAAATGATAAGAAATGAGGATCTGATAAAACATTTTTGATATCTTTAATATCATTTGCGCCTTGAACGAAGTATGCAAAAATTGTAGGAGATCCATTCTTAGCTCTTGCGATATCTTTTCTACTAGCAATTGAAATCTCCAAATCGAGAAATGTAACGAATATTAATGCAGATATAACTACTTTGCCTATGACTATATCGACTTTATTCACTGCCTCGATTACTAGAATAATCGTTAAGCATAAAAGCAAAATAGCCCTAAGGATTAATAGTATCAGATCCAATGCCTCATAGTTGATATAGATCTGCTTAGTTCCTCTTTGTAAGATTTTATGCATCCACTGGCCTCCAAACTTCTGTCGATCTGCGGATTTCTGCATACTTATATTCTGTACCATCAGGAGCTTTATATACTTTATCATTATATTCAGGCATTTCATCCAGAATATAGATATAAGTTTCTCCTTCTACCTCAGCAGTGGGACAAGGTTGAACTAGAACAATGGTTCCACCATGCTCATAGCCAAGATAGTCATAGTACTTGACATAGAGATTATCGTAAGGTTTTGATTGATTACTCATTTCCCTTTGTCTCTTTCTTCGTAGTCTTCTTCTTAGAAGTAGAAGAGGTAGATTTCTTCTTGGTAGTCTTCTTAGGCTCTTCCTCTTCAGCTACTTTATTAACAGGGATGACTATAGTGGACTCATCAATTTGATTACCATCACAGATGATTCCAAAATTACCATTATACCTATTGATAATCAGAGCCTTTGCATACTTATCTGCTTCTAAATCATTAGGAGTAATTCCAGGTACCTTTACTACCTGGATTCCTCTAGTATTAATAATCTTACCAATTTCACTATCTGAACTGAAAAAGATCGGATAATCACCAAACTTGGCAATAGATTTAATGATGGTTGTAGCAAGCGATGCTGCTGTTACAAAATTTGCTCTATATTTTCCTTCCATCTCATCGAGAATCTTAGCAGCATCCATAGATGCACTAATGGATTTAAGTCTATCAATGGCTGCCTTCTTCTGATTCTCAGAGATATTAGGAAGAGCATGCTTGGTGATAGTCTTCTTAACAGGCTCCTTCTTAGAGGCTGTGGTCTTCTTGGTAGGGGTCTTAGTCTTCTTGACGGATTCCTTCTTTTCAGTTGCCTTTGTAATAGTTGCAGTAGTTTTCTTGGTTGCCATTTTTATTTCCTCCTAATAAATAATAATTGAATTTGTTTCCTTATCAAACCTGGCCCCATGAATAGCCATAGGAACAGGATCGAAAGCCGTTTGCATCATAACTTTAACTCCTTCAGGAACAAAGTTATTTGACTGGACAATGCTCATAGCTTCTACTAGCAATTTAAAGCTGGTAGTCTCATCTAGATTCTTTTTAGCTAGATCTACTATCATATGTTTATCACCTCATTATTATAATATGTGTTTTCAGCAAAGTATAAACTAAAAAAGAAAGAGTCAGTTGGCTCTTTCTTTTATTAATTTTCAGACTACGCAGAAATCAAATACATAAATATATCAGGATATGAAACACATCTTATATGTCCAATGGTTTCTAACTCATCCCATTGTTTCCCGATCTCGCCAATAGATACACCATTGCAGATTTTAATACTCTTATCAGTATCTATTTCGTCACTAAATACCTGTGCATATTTCTTAGCAAGAGTATCAATATCTTTAATAGAAATTCTACTAAGGATATCAGGAATAGCACTATGAGCAGTACCGATAAAGAACTGAATACGATCTTTCATGATATATCCACGAATAGTAGTTTCATATTCGTCTTTATCCATACCCATAGTTTTACTCATCCATTCGAAATGATCTTCTGTAGTGAATGGATCAGCAAAATATATGCTTCCTCCTGCAATACAAAAGATCTGACGTTTCTGATGGAATTCGTTATTAGCTTTTTCTTCTTCAGCGGTAAGCTGTCTCATCTTGCCATTCAAATAAACCTCTTTCATGTATTACCACACTTTCTTGTCATCTTTGTCATAATGATAATCTATCTGTAAGATAGGATACCATCCATAAGCAAAGATACTAGAATTAGCTCCTTCCCTGATAATGGTTACAAAATCTTTCTTGTTATTATCATCTCTTTGAAAGATAATATTGTAACCAGCATCAGCAAAGATTTTGGTTACTCTATCTTGCCAGGATTCAGGTCCTTCATACTCAGTATCATTCTTGTACTTAAGTATGAGGTTTTTAATCGTTTCAATTATATCATCAAGATCTTTTGTGTCTTTATCTCGATTAATAGATCTAGCACCTAGACCTTGACGATCAATGAAATAGAATTCAGACCCAACTTGCTCAGTCAGATCCTGTCTCTTTTGCAGTATAGATAATCTCGCTTTTAGTAGAGCCGAAAAGTTTTCTCGCATCTGATTGATTACCCTCCACTGTATGTACTTTTAAATGATTTTCTTTACTCCTTCTCTCTACTTCATCTTCAAGAGCAGTATCTTTGTACAAAGATTTCTCTCTTACAAAGAACTCTTTATACTTCCAATAAGACTCTTCATCAAAGTAGTATAATGTAGCTTCTCTTAAGCCTTTGGAGTTAGTGTAATTATAATCACAAAAGACTACAAAATGACCAAAGAGATAAAACATATCGATATTTTTATCGTATATATTACGGAAATCATCGTAGGTAATACGATAGTATAGTTTAATGGATATCGTCTGGTTATTGATTCTCTCGATAAGAGATTCAATGTCTTTTTCAACACTAAGAAATTCTTTACGACAGGCTCTGGAAATAACAGCATCTTTATAGACAGACCATAATAGCATACCCATAACGAATGCTGCAACAATGCAAAGAATAAAGCCTTCAAGATCGATCATCATAATATTTCTCCTTTTTATAATGATATATAGTTTGTTCTTTTATATGTATTTTCCTCCCTTCAGATTAATAATATATAACCACACAAAAATATACATAACGTAGACGAATCTACGTTATGTATTGTTGATCATTAGTTCTCCTGCTTTTCGGTGTCCTTAATGACAACCTCAATGTACGGAGAAATGGGCAGACGGAGCTGCTGAGAGAAAGACTGCTCCATTACCTTGCTATCAAGGACGGCCTTAACGCCCTTCATAAGCATGGTGAAGTCCTGGTTAAGCGCAGAGAACTTCTCAATGGAGAGATTCATACCCTGGATGAGCTCATCCTGCAGGGTAACAAGATCATTGGCTTTCTGGACATAGACGTTGATCGTGTCCATACCCTCAGTGCCAAAGCGGATAGGATCCTCAGCAGAGACGTTATCAAACAGATGCTGGTTGGCAGCCCAGTTTGACAGGTCGACACACTTCAGACGGATCATACCTTTAAACATAGTACATACCTCCAAATTATTAATCGATTCAGATCATGGATCTAATAAAATGTTAAAGTTCTTAATATTTATCAAAAATACATATTATTAAAGTATAGGAGGTATAGAATATGAACAATCTTGATTTTATTGATTTTAGCCACACATTTAATAATCAATTAAAAAGGCAATCTACATTCTATCTTTATGGATGGTTAGAATCTCTTAATCTCCAGGGAGAGTATGAAAAGAAAGAGAAAGACATTATTGCAAAGATTTGTAAAAAGGTTGCTAAAGAATGCAAAGCAGATACCACATATGGTTTCAATAACTTTACTATTCCCAGATATGAAACAGATGACTTTCGTAATGCCATGATCGAAATTATGAGAGAATCCGATACTTCTGTTACAGCAGCATCTATTATCGCTAAAGATATGTATAATCTTTATTGTAATGTCGGAAATAAAAGAATGATCGATACAACAATTACGACATTACAAATTGGTGATGATACCAAAAAGATTGGAGATATTATCGTTAGAGATATTCTCCTTACTTTAACAGATAGTAATGCTGAGAGAACATCGAATATGGCAATTGATAGAGGAAAGATAGATCTTGATGATCTTCTTACGGCTACAACAATAGATGATTTTAAGCGTATTGATATATTCGGAAATTCCATTATGAAGCATATTCTTATTGGAGTTGATTATGCATACGTATCCGTCATGCATAATGGAGTTGCATTCGATGCATAAAAGAAATAAGAGGGCAATGCCCTCTTATTTTTTATTCGACATAATGATCATTCAAACTCAAACCAGGAGGCGGAGGAACTTCTTTCTTTTCATCGGGAAGTCTCTGAGGCATCGTTCTGATTTGAGATTTAGGATCTTTAGTATGCTGAAGTCTATTCTTTTTTGCATCTCTATTGACAATGATATAGTCATTAATATACATCATATCCATATAGAATGCAAAGAAAGTATTGATATTACGAATTGGTTGAGTGGTCTCATAAGTCAGATTAGACCAATTGATAGATCCTTGTAAGATCTCTCCTCCATTCGTAGCAAATACATCAAAGAAGATAGAAGGAGATACTCCGGATTGGACACAGGCTTTAATTGTCTCTCCAAGATCTCCTTGATTGAGAAGAGGACTAAGATCTGCTACCAGAGGTTTATTGATGTCTTCAGGATCAGATTCATAGTTTGTCTCTAAATACTTATGCCAGCCAAGAGCATTTTGATTAGGAACTTCGATTCCTTTGAACGTATATGCAACAGATACAATTCCAGAAGGTTGACGCCAAGCAGAGTAAACTGTGCGAAAATCTCTAGAATTATCTGTATAGTATGCAAAGAACTTAGGAGCAGGAAAACGAACTTCTGCAGTCATTTCAAGATGGAAGTTATTGCTCATAACTGCTTCTCGTTCACCATCATCTCCACTAAGTCCAGTAGGCTTTACATGTACATACATATCCTGCATACGAATAAAGAATTCATTCTTTCCATTAATCGTTCTTAATTTATATAAGAACGGAATCTCAGAATGAGAATTCAAGAATGCTAAAAATTCTTGAATATTCTTTACATAAGGATATGCAGTTTCATCATCCTCTTTACTAGGAACTATCTCAAATCCAGCATCAGCAGCAATAGCAAGCATGATATCATATGGTACATGGAAATCAAGATCTACATCCTCTCCAAATGAACCAGCATTAACCTTACTAGCAAGCTGAAGGTATTTAAACATATCAAGTTGCTGGGCTCTTGTTTCTACTCTAATACGGAAAGTAAATTCCATAAAAAGAGTTTCCATCATAATTCCTAAATAAGAATTATGCTCTCTATCTTGATAAAAAGAATTACTATAGAGCCCTTTAGTCTGGTAAAGAGTGGTTCCATATTGATAAATATCTCGATTTTCATCATTAAATCCCCAATCAATATTAGGGATGATTGCTAATGCAGGCTTCTGACGTTTTAAAAGCTCTACAGCAGATAATCTACGATAATCATCAAAGATATTTTTACCATCTACATATACAGTCTTAAATGGATTCCTCTCAAAAAGAGAAAGAAACCATCGTTTCATGTACTCAATACAAATAGAATAAGACTGAGCTGTACTAGGGATACAAAGGTTTTGATGTAATGTTTTAGAATGCTTAGGATTAAATGTAGAAGGATCTAACGGTAAGCATTCACTGAAATCTACATGTCCTAACTCCATGATACAGCCTCCTTTCTTATTGAATTGTTCGAGGGCTTAATTATAGACAGTATGCAAAAGCATACTGTCTATATTATTGATGATTAATCGAGAAATACTTCCTTAGCATCATCGTTGAGCTCATTCTCAGAGACTTCAACATCGGATACTGAAGCATAAGGGAACTTGACCTTGCTGGGAATATTGACCTCAAGGTCTCCTTCAGTTTCCTTAATAGCATTCAGCTTCTCTACAAGTTCAGAAATCTTCATTGTTTGATCCTCCTAGAATAATTTATACAAAACGATCGTCATCAACAGGTTCACTAGGATCGTATTTGCTTGCTTCCTTCTTGGCAGCATCTTCTGCTTCTTTATCAACAATACCAAGCATAGAACGGATATCATCGGCAGTAGAACGCTCGATCATCCACTTGATATTTCTCATCTCAACTGCTTTCAGACCGCAGTTAAGAAGCTTAACCTCAGGAACAACAATGATATCAAGGTCATACTTAATGTCAAGATAAGGCTTAAGCTCAGCATTAGCCTTAGTAACATTCTCATCTGTCATGACCTTATGACCATTCTCATCGACTGTAGCATACTTATCAATGATCTCCTGCTTCTTTTCAAGGAACTCATCGACAATAGGCTCAATAGTTTCAAGATTGTGATGAAGCACAAACTCCAAAACACCAGTAGAAGCCGGAAGAAGCGGTTCTCCAGTCTCATACATAGTGGTGATTTCTTTCATGGTATAAGATTTAGTCATGGTATTTAAACCTCCTAAATAAATTATTTGATTGTTTCTATATAATAAAAAAAGTACACGCAGGAAAACCTGCGTGTACTATAATGATTAGCGAGTGACCTGAATGGTAACAGGAATTGCAACCGTGGGAGCCTCATGTGCATAGAATGTAATCGTATTGGCAGAAGTAACCGCACGATAGACGTTGCACCAGGCTTCCTCAGCAGTCTTATCGGTGCTGTATGTACCAGTAGCACGGAAATCAATCACAGGAACATCAGTGGCAAGAATACCAGAGACGGTGAGAGTCTTCGTGTACGGAGCAGCAGAGCCAGACCAACCAGTAGCAATGCTAAGATTAGTCCACTTAGCAGTAGTAGCCTTAGCATCAAGCGTCGACTGAAGATTGGTAATCTCAGAGATCGCATGAGAGTGGCTAGAAGCAGCCTTAGCATTCAACTGAGTCTGAATATCAGAGGTAACACCAGACAGATAGCCAAGCTTGGTTGTAGTAATAGTACTAGTGGTAAGAACACCATTCGTAGTAGTAACAACAATCAGGCCGGAAGTGCTTCCAATAGCACCAGCATTTGTGATATTACCGTGGACATGATCAGAAGCCGCCTTAGCATTCAAAGTGGTCTGAAGGTTGGTAATATCAGCGATTGCATGAGAGTGGCTAGAAGCAGCCTTACCAGCAAGAGCATCACTCAATCCAGTGATATCGCTCATTGCATGGCTATGAGAGGCAGCAGCCAGACCAGCATTAGCAATCGTTTTAGCAGTAAGAACACCACTCGTGGTAGTAACAACAATCAGACCAGAATCGGTTCCAATAGCACCAGCATTGGTAATATTACCATGGGTGTGCGTAGAAGCAGCCTTGGCATTCAGAGTGGTCTGAAGGTTGGTAATATCAGTGATTGCATGGCTATGAGAAGCAGCAGCCTTACCGGCAAGAGTGTCACTAAGATCAGTAATCTCAGAGATTTCATGACCATGAGTAGCTGCAGCTTTACCAGCAAGAGCATCACTCAAGCCAGTGATATCACTCATTGCATGAGTATGGCTAGAAGCAGCCTTAGCATTAATCTGAGCCTGGATATTAGAAGTGACATCACTCAGATATCCAAGTTTAGTTGTAGTGATTGTGCTAACTCCGATCTTCTTAGTGCCATCAGTAACAACAACAACACTAGCAGAACTAAGAGTACCAGTATTACTAATATTACCGTGGCCATGAGTGGATGAGGAAGTTCCATTAAGAGCATCCTGAAGTCCAGTGACATCAGAAATAGCATGAGTATGAGTAGCTGCAGCCTTACCAGCAAGAGCATCGCTCAAGCCAGTGATATCAGACATGGTGTGTCCATGACCAGTATCAGACTTACCAGCCAGGGCTGTTGTCATAGCATCTGCATCAGCCTTAGCTCCGAGAGCATCACTCAAGCCAGTAATATCGGACATACTATGTCCATGACCAGTATCAGACTTACCAGCCAGAGCAGTAGTAAGTTCATCGATATCAGACATAGGATGAGTATGGCTAGACGGAGTAAAGCTAGAAGGCTTACTCTTGACATTAGCCCAGTCAACAGAAGAGGCTTCACCGGCCTTATACATATCAAAGGCAGCGGCAGAGCCAAGCTTGGTGTCATCCTTGACATAGTACATGACACCAGTATCGTTCAGCTTAACTGTATCACCTTGCTGCACCTGAGCATAAGTCAGGGCAAGCATAGCATCATAGTTAGCAACGACAACTTCCTCAGAAACAGCACCCTTAGGAATACTAGACAGAGGAACAGTACCACTCAGTTTAGTAGCATCGAGGCTAGTGACAATAAGATTAATATCACCAGAACCATCGAAGTTTACACCAGCAGCAGTAGCGCCGCCAGTAATACCGATCTTTGCACCGCTCGAAAGAGCCTCTGCAGTAGCGACGTTCTTATTAGCATCTGCAGTATTATCGACATTACCAAGACCAACTTCAGACTTGGTATATGACGGTTTAGTTGCACCACGTGCCCAATCTTGAACCTCAGAGTCTCTGATGTCATATGATACGCCTGCACGTGAGATTTGATCAATATAAGAATCGGCCATCTTACATACCCCCCTCAATATTGGTTTCTTCTGGAGTCTTTATAACCAGGGTATGGTCATTGACAGTGATAGATAGCGCGGCAATCAGATCGAGAAGGTACTTCTCCATCACATAGATTGCGCCACTTGTCATAAGATTAGTACTATCTTCTGTGGGTTCATCATCAAACTGAACAGCAGTAGCACTATCGACATGGCCCAATGCATCAACTGTAATCTTATACAGAGCAGAAGTTGTATGAGCTGTATGAGTAGGATGAGAGTATTCAGGAACTGTAACACTAACGTTACCAGAAAGATCTGCACCATCCAAGATGGTTTGAGTTCCATAAATAACAGTCAAACTACCAGGTTTGTTATGCTGAATAACGTGATTGTTCGAATCGTAGTACCGGAAATTACCAGTAGAAGGATCGATTAGCAATTCTCCAGGATAAATCTTTGACAGAGATCCTGTCGTAAGAGGTCTTACCGGAGAACGGATATCTCCTACAGACATCAACATTTCCTCCTTTTATACAACGGTTTACTAAGATGTTGAAATTAGAAGAGACAGAGAGTGATTCTCTCTGTCTCTATATCTTATTTTTTGCCAGCTTTGTAGTCAAGATACACTTGCTGGAAGTTACCATTCTTGATCTTATTCCAGGGGAAGTCTGCAGGAACAGTAGCATTAGCATCCAGCAGGTTAAGTCTACTAAGAACAGCAGCAATCTGCTCACGAGTGACGTTTCCATGAGGATTAGATCCATCAAAGATCTTCTTTACACATGCATCATACCAAGCAGACTTAGCCCAGCTAGCAGGAATGGTATCAGTGGCAGGCTTACTAGCAGCCATTGCAGCAGCAACTTCATCTTTAATAAGCTGCTTCACTTCAGAATTAGTCATCGAAATAACCTCCTTAGGTACTTTAATTACCCAGTATTTACGAACTTGAGATTTCAGAAGAGACCAGGTATTCTTAACTCTATGACTTGCAGTACTTGCAGGATCATTGATATATACATTGTTTTCATTGTCAATTGAATACCAAAGTATATAGTGTCCACCTTTAGTCCAATTACCAGGTCCCATAAGGCAGATTACAAGATTGCCTTCCAGGACATAATCTTTAGCAATCTGATGTACTTTAGCAGCATTTGTAGCAGACATATCAGAGATCAGACTAGAATTAATCTGAATACAAGATAATCCATATGCTGCCGCTTGAGGAGTAAAATAAGAATGATAAGTTCCATTCTTATAGGCTTTGTAACCATGATCAACAGACCATTTACAAGTATCTACTGGAGTGACTTTCTTATCTGTCCAAGTAGAAATTACCATTGCCATACAAGTTGGGCCACATCCAGATGCACCGATTGTAGTACTCTCTCCTTTAGTGGAATAAGATTTATTCTTCCACTTAGGATCTGTTTGTAAATAAGAAACAGGCTTATTATTCATCATAATAAACAACCTCCATTCTTATTTAAGTGTTTGCGAGACAAAAAAAGAAAGGGCCGAAGCCCTTTCCCCTTATTTGACTACATCGTAGCCAAACTGATAACCGTTCTTTACGGCTCTGTATATCTCATATAACTTCTCATATTCGAAACCCATAAACTGCACTATCAAAAAGTCAAACGCAGTTTCGGGCGGCAGCAAATCTTTACCGCTGGGAATGGGGTTCACTACATTTCTTAAGCACTCAACCATTTTGTCATCATGGTAGAATGCAGCCATAAAGGTCACTACATCCCCGAACTCAATCGAGGAAATGACATGTTTTGTGTTGTCATCTTTCGATCGTATGTTTTTTGAGATCATAATGTTTCCTTTAGGTGTGACACTCGGGATCACATCCTTGTCGATTACACGGTCCCGCATAAAGAGTTGCATGCAGCGCATGCTATTATTGTTAATAATTTTGGGTTCCATAGATATTATCCTCCTTAAATATTAGAGGACACCCTTAGCGGGGTGTCCTCTTTGATTTCATAGATTTTGGCCTAGCAATGGACCGACTCATAAGCTTCATAACTCTTACTGGGAACGTTAATCAGCAAAGACGCCGATGAACATATCATCGTCCATTATTAGACCTCCTTTCTACATTGTTATAATATGTGTCTGAGATTTATGAATCTAACGATTACTCCTCAGAGGTAGCTTTTTCAGTCTTCTCAGGAACCACATACTTGACTCCACCATTACCATCATCAACGAGGTAATCATAGTGGAACTCGATAGCATTAAGATCCTTACGAGACTCAGCAGCGAAGATGCTGGTCTTATAAGTCTGATTCAAAGTATACGCACCATAGATATAGGTACGAATAGCCATGGACAGAGCAACCAGATCCTCGTATGCCCAAGTAACACAAGCTTCCTTAGAAGCATGCCACTCAAGAACAACAGCAGCCTTAGCAGCGGTCTTCTCTTCCTCAGTCATATCGGTATTGCTATCGATAGCCTGAATAGCCATCGTATAGGAAACCAGGTTCAGCTCAATCTCCTGCTGATCAGCCAGTGTAACACCATACTTCTTACCATCCTTCCAGGTAAGAGGATGCTCATTCAGCCAAGAAGCAAACTGCTGATTATTCTCAGCCTGCTTACCATTCTTAGCATCTTCGAGAGCCTGCTCAGCCATATCCTCAGGCATCATCTGACCGGATTCATCATCGTAGATCCATCCCTCAGGCGGCTGCGGCTTAATGAAACGATCGTCGCCGATCTCAGTCTCATCAAATCCCCACTGCTCATTGACATAGTCAGGAGCATCGACAAACAGACAGTCGGGAGGGAACTTACCCTTAACTTCATCGAGAGAGGTAAACGGGGTACGCCAATGGCACTTGCCATTAACAATCTGGAAAATAGCCATATCAGATATTTCTCCTTTACAATGTTTTATTAAATGGTTTTAATATTGGTTTTTAACCACCAATTGGAGCATAATAGGTAATGATACAAACACCATTACCACCAGCACCAATACGACGAGAAACTTTCCCGTCAACCTTCTCTACGAAGCATCCAGCTCCGCCAGCGGAAGTACCGCCATTACCCTGGTTGAACTCGGCCGATCCGCCGACACCACGGGCATTAACAGCAGCACCGCCACCGCCAGAAGTATAGTTTAAACCGTCAACGGTACCAGAAGAACCGTTTCCAAAATAGTGGCCTTCGGCAGTCTCACCGGTAGCGCCACCATCATTTGCGCCATCTCCACCTTGGTTGATATTTCCGCCAAGGCCACCGACAGCGAAAAGATACTCTCCAAAGGACGTAGTACCACCAGTTTTACCGACAATGTGGCCAATATAATCAGCTACTTTGTCAGAGCCAGTCATACCTTCTCCGCCCTTACCGATCTCAATATGAATGCGATCTCCTTCTTTAAGTTCCAGCTCTTTAAAAGCATAATCGCCGGAACCACCACCAGCTCCACCAACATCTTGGAAATAGTTTCCATTGATAGAGCCAGATCCTCCAGCGCCATAAAGAGCAACCTGGAATTTCTGATCTCTAGCTTTGGGAACAGTCCAATCTTTGGTATCAGTGATAATTTCTTCTCTACCGATATATTTCATTGATAGAAACCTCCCTTACGAAACTCCGGAAAGACCGGATTTCTTAATCTCGACGAATACAGAGAGATTCACTTCAGGCTTCTCTGTAGCATAGAAGGTGATACTACCATCTGCAGTGACGGCACGGTATACTTTGCACCATGCATCCTCTGCATCCATAGCATCTTCATAAACTTCTGATTCGTAGTGGTTGATATCAATAGTAGGACGAGGCATATTAGCTGTAAAAGCAGCATTAGAAACAGTCTGCGTATAGGGAGCTTCACTACCTGTCCAATTAACGGCATAAAGAGTGAGGACGATACCATCAATAGAGATCTTTTTGGAAAGCTCTTCTAATTGTGTATCTGTAACAAAGCGATGAGTAGAGTCATCGATAATATCGCCTGGCTTGATTTTAACAACTTTCTCGCCAGTTTCTGGATCAGTCTGAGTAATCTCATCAACAGCAGCCTGAATTTCTTCAGACTTAGTTTTCAGATTTCTGATATCAATAGCCATCTGAGCAATAGCAGTCTCAAGAACAACTTCTTGTTCCTCTCCATGCTCATCTTCGATTTTAACCTTAATCGTTTCGGCTAACTCTTCAGAAGAGGCAACGATCTCAGCGACCGCCTCAGAAAGATCGTGAACGACACCGTTCTCATCGCTGACATAGATATTACCATTAGTATAATCGACAGCGAGTTCTTTCGGCATAATCATGTCAATATTCGCAAAAGACAAAGGTCTAGTGGGAATACGTGATTTAGCCTCGAACGTATTAGCCATGTCTTCACACTCCTTATTTAGGAATTTTATTAGGATGTTACAGGTCAAGCAAATAATGGGAATACAAAAAAGAAAGGGCTATGCCCTTTCTTTTTCAGTCATCGAGATTTTCAATGTTCTTGAGAATCTCATCGACTTCTGCCCAGAAGAGAGCAGTCTTGATACGATAGATAACCGATTTATCATCGACATCAATCTCACGCAGGTATTTCATCAACTCATAGTCTTCTCCTAATGAGATTTTCATAGTAGACGTTTTAAAACCACCATACATTGCAACTTTTACTAATCTCATATCATATCCTTTTACCAGACTATTAATCCTATTATAAAGGGACTCATCGTCCTTTACATAGACCGATAAAATAGGATAGGTGACTATATTCTCGTCAGAGATTCCTATATTGAGATTCATGACGACGAATTTTGCTTTTGAATTATTTGTTTCACCGAATAGTCTAACTAATTGCGTACTTACATCATAGAATGCACTATGCGCAAGACTGTTGAATGTTGCTGCAGGAAATTCACCATCCTTGATCTCTCTGATTATATTATTTTCGCCGGAATGCTTCTTGATCTCTTTGATTATACTATTCTCACCGAAATACTTAATAAATAACCCATCATATTTGTTGCTTTTGATTTTACTGCTTTCGATATTTTGAGAGATCTCAATGGCAACAAATTCCATAGCTTTCCAGAAATTCTCTCTAATTTGTTTTACTTCTTCAGCAGTAAATACATTGAATGACTGATTAATGGTAATATGCGTCGCAAATTCATTACTACTAGTCTTTTTGTTACTGGTTGAAATAAACGTTTTGGCTTTATATGTTGTATTTAGGCGATGTCTATCAAGAATCGACAAGATCTCGGTATATTTGTTGGTATTGCCTGTTATTGTAACAGCAGGCTTGGTAGTAAAGAATCCAGTGATGTCATTCTTGATAGTACCATATTCTTGATCAATGCTATACCCCTTATCCTTGAGCATATTAATGGTTTTACCAAATATATCACTTGGGATATTGATAGCCTCTACATCATAATTTATCCCTTTTACTTCATAAGGACTTTTATAATTTTTCTCCCATTTTTCATAGAAGAACTTATACATACTATTGAAGAATTCTCTTTCCTGGTTTAAGAATCCTTCTTCTGTGTCAAAGACGGTTGTCGGCATGTGAACACGTATGATGATAGAAGATGCATAATTATCTCCAGAAGTAATAGGATTCATGTCCATAATATGATACGACTTGGTGTTACAAAACTCTATAATGGAAGATATGATATCCGATGACTGATTAATTGGAACTTCAAGTTTGAGGCTCGATCCACTTCCAGTTTCGTAATCACCTTCATCGCATTCGACGTTATCAAATCCATACTTATTTTCAAATAGATCGATAATGTCTCCAGCAGTATATCTCTTATTTTCTTTCTCATCATCTTCGATGGCTTTGATTGCTTTTGCCAAGCATGTTAACCAAGTGCGTCTGCAATCTTCAAACTCATTCTCAGACGGCATACAATCTGTCAACAGATCCATGCCGATTCTGTAGATTTCTTCTCTATCTTCAAGTTTAATATCATAGATATTGACCATAGGATACATATCATACTTACTAAACTTGACTGGGTTGCTTAACCTATTAAGCTCTGCGTAGAAATCCTCGAAGGTTTTCTTAATAATTTCTGCATTCTTTTTATTAAGAACAACCGCGATATATGGATTTTCATACACATCCCCATCATCCTCAGATACTATTGCTTTCGCTGTCGGACGATTGATATGACCTTCGCAAGAAAAAAGCGTAAAGCATCCAGCTTTATTGAGTCTGACTACATGCTCGATAATTCCAGTATCTACCTCTACCATGTAATTATCGCATTTTTTGCAATATATATCGATATTGGGATTACTAAATATTGGACTGATATCCATGTCGTTACTACAAGTGACATCCCCATCAAATGATATTGAAGAGTTTGTCACTGCTGTATTGAAACAGCATTCACAGAAAAATGATTGTGTGAATCCCTTTCTTGTGAAAGAGCCAAAAGGAATAGTCTTCGAAGAATTATTAGTTTCCATTTTGTTTCATCTCCTCTAAAATTTCGTTTATTGATTTTGAAGTTTCTTTTGCTTTCTCAATGATAGTGTGAGCCTCCTTAATAAGATTCTGTTGTTTTCTGACAATTAGTCTTACTTTTTCGACAGTTTCATATAGATCATCATCCTCAGGATGTCTGGATGCTGCTTTGATAAGCTTACTGAGATAATGATCTACCTGCTCAGGATCTGTTAATTTTGGAATACTCATAATAATTTCTCCTTTCAGTATAATAATATATAACTGAAATATGAAAAGAGAACGCTATAAGCGTTCTCTAAAAAAAAAACAGAGAAGCTTATAAAAGCTTCTCTTATACTCTTAAATAGGCTGAAAATATGACTTTTCATCACCTATGCTATTGTCGTTCTTAGATTTTTTCTTATGATTCCTGAGCGATTCAGGAACCGGTTCAGGTTTCTTAAACTTAGGTCTTGGAGGTTTATAATAAACCTCATTATCTGGATCAATTACCATTACACTATCAGCAATAGTATAATTGTAATGCTTCATAACGTCTGCTTTACTAACGGTTATTAGAAAAGCTTCTTCTTCATTGTGAGCCTTATAATATTCTATGGATCTTCTTTGAATTTCCTTCTTAATACTATAAGCTTCTTGATTTGCCTTAATCTTCTTAATATAGTGCTTATCAGTTTCCATAGCTTTCTTTAGTTTTCTTCTACGAGAACTAGGTGTACTACTATCGATATCTTTATAAGCACTATAGGTTCCAAGCCATCCTTTATAAGAGATATAACTTGAAAGATTGTGAACAGTATACTTGTTAGTTTCTGCTTTATGCATAACTGTGAGAGCTCTTCTGAAAATACGGTTACGAACCTGTGTTTTTCCAAAAGAAAACTTATATCCCACAAAATCAATAGGACGCTTATTGATCTCAAATATTTGATCATAGGTGCTATATTTAAGATCAAGTTTCAATTTTTCTTTGAGATACTTATTGATTTCATCTTCGACTGCTTTTAAACGTCGTTTATTTCCTGCTACGATTACCATGTCATCTACATATCGAATGTATATGTGATGCTTAAAATATCTAGGCAGTAAATCTCGCTTAACCCAGTAATCAAAGACTGTTAGATATAGATTAGATAACCACTGTGATGTGTAATATCCAATCGGTAATCCAACTTCACCTGGTACAGAATATATGATATCAGATAGTATATTTAATACATCTTTATCTTTATATTCTCTTCTTAGTACATCCATCATTATATCTCTATCAATAGATTGAAAGAAATGATGAACATCTAATTTCAAACAAAATTTATAGCGTTTGATAACGCTATAATTCATATGATCTTTATCTGGATGAAGCATACTTTCCAGATAATCCTTAACCATTCTTGGGCCTTTTCCTGGAATACTACCACAAGAATAATAGTAAAATTCTTCTTCCATCAATGGGCTTAATACTTGCATAATAGCCCAATGAACAATCTGATCAGGAAATAATTGAGGTGCATATATCTCTCTTATTTTTCCTGAAGGAGCTTCTCTTACGAAGAAATGATTCGGAGGAGAGGGATGAAACTTATGATTTTTCAACATATTGCTTATTAATACACCATAGTATTCTGGGTTAGAAGCGATCTGAAACGACAAAGACCCAATTACATTACGGTCTTTCTTCAACTTTACAGCATTCTTAGCGGCTTTAATGCAATTTTCTCTGCTGCAAATTAACTGATACAGATCACTTTTTCGTAATTTTCCCAGGTTACATCTCTCCTTTCAATCATATGAAATTACTCTATGGTTAAGTATCTCGTAAATTATAATAACCAGAAAACTCTATGGGACTTTTGCATCAGTAATAATACTGACCTACTTGCGCCATGTTTTCTCGAGCGTAATTTACTTCCTAAATACCAGAAGTAAGAAAGATGGAACAACCTAGGATATAAGGAACGAAAAATGCGATTGCATAGTTAAATTATATCCATAGCAAAGATTACTGCTCTTTGTATATCGATATACTATAATAATATCGCTTCTAACCCAATTCAGTTAATGCTGTAAGTTGGTTATTAGAAACACATATTATAATCAATATAGTCATTTCTGGTTAAGCGGCGACGCAGCGGACCCCGATGTTCGAGTTCGTGTTCGACGGCGAATTGTTACAATTGACGACCCAAGGACCGGAATTGTTCAAGTTGTTGTTCCAGTTGCCACCCACATTCGGGACATTGCCAGCGTTCGAGTTGACATTGAACCACGAGGGCACCATTTCCATCATCCTTAATAGACTTCCCATACACTTAAGTATGGTAACTAAGCTATCAAATAGATGTTGGCCATATTCGACTATAATATGTGTTTCTAATAGTATGTTTATCATTTAATCGTCAATAAAAAATATTATGGATCAATAATAAAAGCAAAATCATAAGAAAAATCTATAAAGTTTTAAGAGTATAAAGAAAAAGCTTCTCTATTTTTTGTAAAAGAGAAAGAGAGAATTCTTTCTCTCTTTCTCTTTAAATGAGGAAATTATATAAGAAACCGAATCGATTAGTGAGATATGTAGGGGTGGGGGTTAAGGC